>CEUZ01292186.1_pt1 | contig 34852 bp, 32 predicted proteins | sample 361511 | NCBI WGS metagenome assembly CEUZ01 (sample SAMEA2622822, study PRJEB7988) | marine metagenome | biome: marine biome (ENVO:00000447); feature: surface water layer (ENVO:00002042); material: "saline water (ENVO:00002010), including plankton (ENVO:xxxxxxxx)" | depth 5 m | reverse complement strand
AAAATTTCAATAAATATTTTACCAAATTTTACCAATCGGAAATAAAGATAGATTGGTTTGGTCTCAATTATCATTGGTATGTTTTTGTTGCCCAAAAAAAGTAATGTCAATTAATAAAAGTCAAATTAATGGGAAAGAAATGTTTTCTTGGGCCGAAGATATTTTTCCATTTAATCGTAGCATAACCGGGCCCGGTGTTCGTAAAACTTTGAAATATATTAAAAAAATCTTACCTAAGATGAATATTCATTCAATTCCATCCGGAGAAAAAGTCTTTGATTGGTCTATACCAGATGAATGGTTCGTCAAGGAGGCCTATATTGAAAATGAAAATGGTGAAAAAGTTGTTGATTATTTAAATAATAATCTCCATTTAGTGGGTTATTCAATTCCGGTTAACAAGATTATTAATTTAGATGAATTAAAATCTAAGCTGTATACACTTCCAGAGCAACCTGATTCAATTCCATATATTACTTCTTACTATAAGAAAGATTGGGGTTTCTGTATATCACATAATCAATATAAATTATTAAAATCTCAAAAATATAAAGTTGTAATTGATTCAACGCATAAGTCTGGTTTTTTGAATTATGGAGAATTAATTATTCCTGGAAAATCAACTTCCGAGGTTTTCCTCTCAACTTATATATGTCATCCTTCAATGGGGAACAATGAAACTTCTGGCCCTGTTGTTGCAACTGCATTAGCTAAATGGCTATCATCAAAAAATAATTTAAATTATACTTATAGAATTATTTTTATTCCTGAAACAATAGGTTCAATAGCATATATATCTAAAAATATTGATGATCTAAAAAAATTAGTAATTGCAGGATTCAATATTACTTGCGTGGGTGATAATCGTTGTTATTCCTATCTACCATCTCGGAACGGTAATAGTTTATCTGATAAAGTAGCTAAACATGTTTTAAAATTTATTGATGCTGATTATAAAAGTTATTCATGGCTAGACAGAGGAAGTGATGAAAGACAATATTGTGCACCGGGCGTAGATTTACCTATAGCAACAATTATGAGAAGTAAATATGGCGAATATCCTGAATATCATACTTCGGAAGATAATCTTAATTTTATATCTCCAAAGGGATTGTTAGGTGGTTTTAATGCTTTAAAAAAATCGATCCAATTAATTGAAAATAATACCATGCCAAAAATACAAACTATTTGTGAACCCCAACTAGGGAAAAGGGGGCTCTATCCAACAATAAGTACTAAGCAAAGTAATCAAAAGGTAAGGGTAATGATGAATATGCTCTCATATTGTGATGGGGAAAATTCATTATTAGATATTGCAAATATTATTGGTGTTCCTATGTGGGAAATAATACCAATTGCTGACATTTTGTATAAAGAAAAAATAATAATTAATGAAAAAAAATAATAAATCAATAATTTATAAAAATGTTTGTTGCCCAATATGTAAAACAAATGATTATGAGCTATTAAACATTCGTGAAAAAACAATAGAGACAATTAGTTTTATTTTTGATTTTAATAATAAAGAAGTTTGCTGTTTAAGGTGTGGCCTTATTTATTTGAATCCAATGCCCTGTCAGGAATCATTAAATGAATATTATAGCAGCAAAACGCTAAATATTGGTTTACCTGACTACAATATGCAAAATAGGATTCAATTGATTAAAAATATTATAACAGATAAGAGTAAAACTGTTGTTGAAATCGGATCTAATAATGGTAGTTTTGTAAATGAATGTAAAAAATTTATAGATAATATATATGGCATTGATATTGGAGATTCAGAAGAAAGTAATGAAATAAATACTATTAAAAATGAATCGGTTGATATATTTATTCTAAATCATGTGATGGAGCATTTGCCTGATCCGATGGATTATTTAAATCAACTACATAGTAAGTTAAATAATAATGGAAAAATTATTTGTGAGGTCCCAATTATTGAAAAATATTTAAAAGTAAAAAATAATGCTCTTTATCATGAACATTTATTGCATTTTAGTGAGAATACACTGAAGCTGCTATTTAAAATTGCTGGTTTTAAAATAAATATGATTGAAAAAAAATTAATTTCTAGACCAGTAGGAATGATATTAATAGCTGAAAAAAATGGAAATCATTCTATTGATATAAAAAAAGATAATGTATCTATTAAAATATTTTCTAATGCATTAGCTCAAGAAAAATCTGTCCAAGAAACACAAAGATTGTTTGTGGAAAGTCAATTTAGCTCAACAGATGGAATAATTGGTGTATGGGGTGCGAATGAATATGCAGATTTTATTTTACATTGTGCTGACAGTATTAATTTGAAAAGAATTCTTATTTTTGATAAATCTCCAAAAAAGTATGGCACAATATTTGGTACAGGGGGAAATAAAACTCAGATATTAAACCCATTGATATATAAAAAAATAAATAAATTATCTGCTTTAATTATTTGTGCTGTATCTTGGAAAAATGAGATAAGAAATGAATTATTAAATTATGGTTTGTCCAAAAATAATATTCACGTTTTTCCATATTAATAACATTTCTACATTTCATTAATAATATATAATAATCTTAGGAGTGAAGATCAATGCATATTAAAAAGTTTTCTTTTAACAATTATGGTGAAAGTGTAGAATTCTATAATCAGAATGGGTTTGTAATTTTTTCTGATTTAGTTCCTAAGGATATATTGAATGATATAATTAACCAAATTGAATCAATGATTTTTCATCAGTATAACACTGTTTTTAAATCTAAAAGAAATCCCAATAAAAGTATAGATGAAGTTTTATTAAAACTTTCAAATAAAAATGATAAATACCGTGAAAGATTATATAAAATTATTCAAGAGCTCCCATCTCTTTCTCAGCTTGGATGCTATAATAGATTCTATAAACTTGCTAGAGATTTAGATATTGAAATTCCAACATTGAGGTCATCACAGATTAGATCTGATATCCCAAATGATGATAGATTTTTAATTCCTCCCCATCAAGAAATAAAAGGAATTCGCTCTCATAATACATTATCATTTATTACTGCTATAAATAAAATAACAAAAAATATGGGAGCTATTCAAATTGCACCTGGTAGTTTTAAGCTTGGTCCAATAATCCCAACTATTGATAGCAACTCTGATTATCAATATGTAGACAAAAAATATTATGAAAAATTCCCATTGGTACAAATTCCATTAGATATTGGTGAAACATTAATGTTCAATATGTTTACTATACATGGGTCAATGCCAAATAAAAGTAAAACAAAAATAAGATGGTCCCATATTCTTAGGATAGAAGATGCAACAAAAATGCCATATTTGGAATTAGACGATTCATATAATAAGTATAATTTGAAAGAGGCTAAATATTAATTATAATAAATCTGATCATATTCGAGATTTATTTATTATTCAAAAAAAAATTGATTTTTCATTATTTAAAAAAAATATTGAAGATTCATATAACCCTTTAATTCTTGCATGGACACCAGAATCAATAGACTTTTTAGAAAGAAAAAAAATATCATATTATTGCGTTGAAGAATTATATAATTCTTCATTTAGCCTTGAAGATAGTTTTGATACATTAATCAAATTAAAAAAATCTTTCCAATCATTAGATAAGACATTGCAAAGTCTCTTCCCCTATTTTAAAAAAAATAAAATCAATATGTTTATAAACTTATCTAGTAATATAAGAAGTATAATTTATAGTCATTATAATTCAGCACTAAAGTTTAAAATTTTGGAAGCTAAATATCCTTCATCTAAAATTTTTGTAGTTAAAAGGGATAATGATTTCTTAAGTGATATAATAAATGATATTGATAAACAAAATGTATTAAATCTAAAATTCCATATTTTTTCAGATAAATCAAAAAAATTACTTCTAAGAGATAGATTATTTTTTGATCATGTTAGCCAGTTTGATATTTTAAGAAAAAAGAAAAAAAAATATTATTTAAAATATTTGATTAGAAGATTATTGAAATTAAATAATAAATATCCTTATGATTTATCCTTCAGGCCTAATGCTTCATATGATGAACAAAAAAAGGTTTTAGTTTTTACTGATCAAAAACAAACATTAGATAAATCAATTTTTGAATTAAATAAAAAAAAATCCATATCAATTCTTTGGACTGATTTAATTCCTAAATATCAAAAGCAATCTTCTCTCTCAACTAATGAAATATTGATAGAATTAAATAAACACATAATTAATAAAAATCTATTTTCATATGCGGGTTTAAAATTGAATAATTCAATAATTAAATATATTAAAATATTTTTTGAAGAGTATTTCCCTATTTTTTATTACAATCATAAGAATTTTATAAAAATACAAAAAATGTACAGATTTGATATTTTTATTTCTCCTTATGAGCTTCCATTAAGTGAATTAATTTGTGATCAATTTTCAATTCTAGGTTTACCTTCTTACAATTTATTACATGGTGGGACAGCAGGAATTATAGAAGGAAAGCAAATGATGTATGATATGCAACATGACCGAAATAACCATTCATTATTTGTATATACTGATGCAATTAAAGAGAACATTGAAAAAAACAAAAAAATTACCAATGGAGGCAAGTTTAATATTATTTCCACAGGATCAGATTATCATAAAACTATTCGTGAAAGACCAATTATTAATAGAAGTTCAGATATAAAAAATATATGTTATGTAGTCGGACCATTTGGCAGTAATCTTAATAACCATATAAAAATTGGTATTTCAAGTGAGTGTATTAGGTACAAAATTTATCGAAAATTCATTGATATTTATTTAAAAAGCACTAATAATAAAAAGTACAAATTATATATTAAGCTTGGATATAATATTGAAAAATCAAATTTAGATTATTTCCAAAAAATAATAATTAACAATAATGGAATTAATTATTTTGGATCAAATATGCAAATTGTAAAATTGATTGATAAAATTGATTTATTTATTTTTGATACTTTGAGCTCACCATTACTTGAAATTTGTTCAACAAACAAAAATGCTATTTTTCTTCATGACGATCAAACAGATAAAGTAAACCCCAATGTATTAAGAATGATAAAAAAGAGATTTATTGTTTTTAATTCTACCAAAGACTTTTTTAGCTGTTTTGAAGATTTAGTTAACAATAATAGTTATGATGATCTGTTCTCATCTATAAATAACAATAACTATGATCTTTATAATAAATTTTGTAATAATAATTCATCAGATTCTTCATCAAAAATATCTAATTTTATAGTACAGAAAAATTTCAATGTTTACTAATTATATTAGCAGAAAATTGTACAATCTAAATGATTACATTAAAAATAATATTTTTTTATTTGTGATCATATCTATACTTATTATTCTCTTAGGTAGTTGGAGTTTTTTGGGATCAATGTTTCCTCTAATATCTATCACCTCTTCTGAATTCCAAAGTCAAAATAGTTGGATGCCCTTAATTAAAGCTATTTCACATGGAAATTTATTTCCAGAAATGCCTCATATTGATTTAGATAATTCATCATTTTTATTTTATCCGTACATAACTTTATGGTTATATGGTCTTCTTGTTAACCTGATAGGTCTTAAAGGAATAATATTTTTTTCTACAATAATTTTTCCTGTCTGTTCATTTTATCTGCTCTATAGAATTTTTCATAGGCAATTAAATGAATTATGGTCAATTGCAATAAGTTTAACATGTATATTAGCTTTTTCTAGTTGGCCATTTAGATCGTTTCTAATGAATCTTATTAATGGTTTTAATGATATTCAATCAGTTGCTATTCAGCCATTAGAAATAGCTCATTATCCAATACCTTCATTATCGATCCCTATTTTTTTGCTAATTTTTTATTTATCTACAAAAAATAAAAAGTTAAGTATTAAAAAAATAACACTTTTTACAATTTTGTGGAGTTTATTTAGTCAAATTCACTCTGTTGATGCTTTATATGGGCTTACTTTTTGGTTTATCTATTTTCCAATACAGTTCTATAAGCAATCTGCAAAAAAAATGAATTCTAAATTTATAAATATTGTTTTAATTCAAATTTTATTGTCTTTAATAATTCTCTTGCCAGTAATTATTGCTTCAAAAAATTTGCTTTTCAATAATGCTGCTAATAATATTGGATTTATTTCTAATAACCCAATAAATGCTATCCAGCCATTTTATTTTTTTGCTTATTTCATTTTACCAATTTCATTAACTATAGTTGTTTTTTTGGTAAAAAAAGCTGATCCATATGAGTTATATACAAAGTTTATTCATGTATATATTCTTATGTTAGTTGAGTTATTATTGATTATTTCAACATTATTATTTCCTAACAGTATCGACATAGATGTTTTACAAAATAGAATAGCATTATTTTTTCTACATTTTTATTATTTTATTCCTTTTATCTATTTAGTAACTAAACCTGGTAATTATACTTATTCGTATGGAATAGAATCTTCAGGATTTTTAAAGAATATTGATAAATGGATGAATATTATATTTAATAAATTTGAAAAAATTTATCTTCCAACAATAATTATTTTACTCTTTATTTTCGCTGGTCAGTCTTCTCATCAAAGAAAAATAAACTATAATAAAAAAAGTGAATATTTTAATGAGTTGATTGAAGACTATAAATTAATAAATAACAAATTATCCTTTGATAGTGGAATTATTTATGAAAATCCATTTCAAAATCAATTGATTGCAATAGATCTTAATAGAAATTTTAAAAATATATGGATAAATAAATTCAGTAATAACATCTCATCTGAAAAAATAATTGATGGCTTATTATTATATTGTAAAATATTCAATTGGCCAATAAATAAAGTATTACAATTTCTATCACCTGGTTCGATTCAAAAAAACAAAGGTGCTATTATAGATTTATCAAATCAATCAATAGAAAAAACTGGCATTGGTTACTGGCTAGCTTTTCATAAATATAAAATGACAAATGAAAACTATGATAGATATATTATTTATCTAAAAGATAGATATAATGAATTGGATATTAATTTATTCTTGAAAGATTTTTCTATTACTCATATTTTTGCAACTAACACAATTTCAGATGAGATTGCTATAGAGTCTTCTTTAGAAATAGCAAATGGATCACTTTATAAAATTAGCAACTAACATAAATTAATTTTTGTATGAAATTAACAAATAATAAACAAAAGTCTGCTTTTTGGTATGGCCCAGGAAAGTTAGAGGTTAAAGAACATCCAATACCAGAAGTTATAAAAGGTTCAATATTGGTAAAAATTGAGGCATGTGCTATATGCGGTTCAGATTTAAGAATTTTTAATGATGGTAATCCCAGAATAGATCCACCTAGAATAATTGGGCATGAAATTTCTGGGATTATTGCTAAAGTTGGTGATGGTGTAAATGATTATAAAGTTGGTGATTTAATTTCTATAGGTGCTGATGTTCCTTGCGGAAAATGTGATCATTGTAATAATGGTAGATCAAATTGTTGTGATATAAATTATGCTATAGGTTATCAATTTGATGGAGGTTTTTCACAATATATGTTATTAGATCCATTAATGGTGAAATATGGACCTATTCAAGTAATTAAAAATAATCTATCACCTGACATTGTTGCGTTGGCAGAACCTTTAGCTTGTTGTATTAATGGTTATGAAAGGAGCTTAATAAAACCTGAAAGTACCATTGTAGTTTTCGGTGGGGGCCCAATTGGATTAATGCTATGTCTATTAGCACCAATATATAATAAAAAGAGATTGATATTAATTGAGCCCTCTAATGATAGGCTTGACTTTGCAAAAAAATATATAGATCCGATCGATATTTTTATTAACCCAAATAATATTGATCCAGTTAAAAAAATTATGTCTTTAACTAAAAATGTTGGTGTTGATTTGATTTTTACTGCAAATCCAATAGTAAAAACACATGAACAAGCTATACAGATTCTTGCTAAAAGAGGTGTAGTGAACTTTTTTGGGGGATTGCCTCAATCAGCTAAACAAATAAATCTTTTATCAAATATAATACATTATAAAGAAGCATATATTACAGGCTCACATGGTTCTACTCCTAAACAGCATGAAAAAGCGCTAAAATTAATTATAGATAAAAAAATTAATTTGGAGCCATTAATTACTCATAAATTCCCCCTTGAAAAAATAAAGGATGCCTTTGCATTAGCTAGCTCTTCTAAGGGCCTTAAAGTAATTGTAAATCCAAATGTATAAAAATATTGAACTATCTGCCTCAATAATGTGTGTTGATTGGTTGAACGCTGGTCAACAATTAAAAGAAATTCAAGATAATGATATAGATTATCTACATATAGATATTATTGATGGAAATTTTGCTCCTGATTTTACAATGGGGTCCTCAATCATTGATGTTTTTCGTGATAATTCTAATTTACCATCTGATTATCATCTTATGGTTGAAGAGCCTGACAGGATGTTTGATTCCTTTAGTATAAGTAAAAATGATAATTATACGATTCATCAAGAAAGCAGTCGCAATCTACATAGAAATTTAATTTCAATAAGGAGAATGGAAGCTAATGTTGGTGTAGCTCTTTCTCCTGCTACTCCTCTAACTTCACTTGAATATATAATTGAAGATATTGATCTAGTTTTGATTATGACAGTAAATCCAGGTTATAAAGGGCAGCCTTTAGTCCCGCAAGCCATAAGAAAAATAAAAGATTTAAGAAAAATGATTAATGATCTAGAATTGAATATTAAAATTTCTGTAGATGGAAATGTTAATCCTGAAACTATACCAGATATGGTGGCTGCAGGTGCAGATATATTAGTTTTGGGATCAAGTAGTTTGTTTAAAAAAGATATTTCTATTCCACAAGCACTGGAAAAGATTTATCATTCTATAGATTTAGGTTTAAAAATAAGGGATGAGAATAATGTCGTATAGACTTGGTATAAATACCGGTTTTGCTTTAAATCGATTTAGTGAACCTGAGGAGTGGACTAGAATATGTGGAGAAGAGCTTGGGGTAAAATATATTCAGTTCACTGCTGATATGCTTAATCCATATCTACCAAAAAAAATAATTGAATCAAATGTTGAAAGAATAGTGAATTCATGCAATAAATATAACTTAATAATTAATAGTACTTTCACAGGCGCATTCACTAGGGTAAATCATCTTGCTCATCCAGATAGTGATATTAGAAATTATTGGATTGATTGGTTTAAAAAATTTATTGATATTTCTGTTAAATTAGGTGCAAATAGTATGGGTAGTCACTTTGGTATTTTTACTGCTAAAGACAATAATAATTCTAATGATCGTTTAAAAAGACGTCAACAAAATATTGATTCTTGGCATTTAATTTCAGAATATGCACTTCATAAGGGGCTAGATTATCTATCATGGGAGCCAATGTCAATAAGTAGAGAGCAAGGGGAAACAATTGAAGAATGTAGGAATTTGCATAAAGATGTAAATAATGGATCATCTCTTCCATTTAAACTGTGTTTAGATGTAGATCATGGTGATTTAAGCTCGGGAAATACTGATGATACAAATCCTTATATTTGGATAGATGAATTTTCTGATGACACTGCACAAATTCATCTTAAACAAAGTTCTAAAGACAAAGGTGGCCACTGGCCATTTATAGAAGAATATAATAAAGTAGGAAAAATTCAGGCTGATAAAATAATCAAAAGTTTAGAAAAAAATGATATATCAGATATTGACTTAATCCTTGAATTAAGTTTTAGGGAAAGGCAGCCAACAGATAATAATGTTATTCCTTATTTAGTTGAATCTGTTAATTATTGGCGTCCTCACATAATTAATTAGTAAATAAATATTGAATGTAATTATTACTCTTGCGGGACATTCATTACGGTTTAAAGAGGCTGGCCTAAAAACTCCAAAATTTCTAATATCAATTGATGGCAAGCCAATGATTGAACATGTAATTAATATGTTCGATTATTCAGATACTTTTCATTTTGTATTAAATGAAGATCAATTATTAGATAACCCTAGTATAAAAACTTATCTTGCTAGTCTTTCTGCTAAAACAACGATAACTGTTATTAAATCTCACAATATTGGTCCTACTTATTCGGCATTACAAGTAGAAGAAATTCCTGATGATGAAGAAGTAATTGTTAGTTATTGTGATTTCACAGTGAATTGGGACTATGAATTATTTAAAAGGACTGTGCATGGTTATGATGGTGCAATACCATCATTTCAAGGTTTCCATCCCGCCTCTTTTGGAGATACATATTATGCTTATTTAAAAATTAATAATAATTATGAACTGGTTAAATTAAGAGAGAAAAAAAGCTTTACGAATAAGCGGCATAAAGAGCATGCATCTGTTGGAATATATTATTTTGCCAATTGGAAAGTTTTTCAAAAATATTCTAAGATTGTTTTAGATACATATAAAGATTCCTTGCAAGAAGCATATACAAGTTTGCACTACAATCATATGGTTGAAGATGATTTAAAAATAAAAGTATTTAAAGTGGAAAATTTTATTTGTTGGGGCACACCTGACGATTTAAACCAATATACATTTTGGTCTAACTACTTTAACAAAAATAAAAATATACAAAGTCCAATAAAAAAAAATAATTTGCAGATAAATATTATTCCTATGGCTGGGGAAGGATCAAGATTTCGTCAATATGGCTATAGATTAAGCAAGCCATTAATTCCTGTAGGCAATGAACCAATGGTATTAACTTCTTGTAAATCATTTCCATCAGCAAGTAAATGGGTATTTTTGCCTAAAGAAAAAGATTATATAAAATATCCAATTGATGATGCTTTAAATTCTTTTAATAATAAGATTATTCCTGTTAATCGGCATACATCAGGTCAAGCAGCAACATGCCTTATCGCAAAGAAAGAAATATCTTTAGATAATCCTTTATTTATTGCATCATGTGATTATAAAACTTTGTATTCATTTGATAAATGGGAGGAAATTATAAAAGATAAATCTATTGATGGGGCAATTTGGACATATCGTTTAAAAAGTTTTCTTACAAAAGATCCAAAAGCGTTTGCTTATTGCAAAACATACAAAAACAGTTTATTTGTATCTGAAGTTGTTGAAAAAGATGTAATTAGCAATAATCCTAGTGAGGATCCGATGGTAATAGGATCCTTTTGGTTTAGGAGAGGTAGTGATTTTATTTTTTCTGCAAATTATACAATTGAAAATGATTTGACGATTAATGGCGAACACTATATAGGAAATAGTATAAATATTTTGTTAGAGAAGGGAAAAAAGTTTGTATGTTTTGATGTTGATGCTTGGATTTCATTTGGTGATCCATTTGAATTAAAAGTTTATGAATATTGGGAAAATTATTTTAACAATTATTTAAAGTGGAATTAATCCTATTAATTAAAAAAACAAATATGTCAAATACTATTCTAAATAGACTATTGGAATATGAAATTAGTAAATTTCTTATTGTTGGACTTCTTAATACAGGCATAAACTATTTTATTTTTTATTCTTTATTAATTGGCTTAAATCTTATATACTATATTTCTGGAGCCATTGGTTTTCTTTCAGGAGCAGTAACTGGATTTATTTTCAATCGTCTGTGGACTTTTAATAGTAACATCCCAGTATCTACGGGTTTGATAAAGTATTTATTTATTCAACTAATTTGTTTAATGGCGCACGTTACTACACAAATAACTGTGACTGAAATAATAGGTGTTCCAGAATTGCTTTCTCAGTTTATAGGTATATTAGTTACAACATTTATGAATTTTTTTCTTATAAAGAATTTGGTATTTAAATAAAATTTTATGAAAGCAGTAATCTTAAAAGCAAACAAAAATCTTAGTTTTGAAAAAATTGAGCTTGATGATTTGAATGAAACATTTTGTAGAATAAAGATTCATAATGTAGGATTGTGCTCTTCTGATATTGCTAGAAGTCATGATAATGGAGCTTATAACTATCCATTAATAATGGGTCATGAGATTTCAGGTGAAGTAGAACAAGTAGGAAGTAAAATAAAAAAATATAATCCTGGTGATAGAGTTGCGATTTTTCCACTGCTGCCATGTTTTAAATGCGAAGCTTGCTACAGAGAAATATATGCACAATGTCATAATTATAATTATTTTGGTTCTAGATGCGATGGTGGTTATGCAGAGTATTTAGATGTTCCAGAATGGAACATGCTAAAGTTGCCAGATAGTATTAGATTTGAAGATGCTGCTCTAATTGAGCCATTATCAGTTGTTGTTCATGCGTTGAAGCGATTTAATATTATTGATAATAATAGTTACCCAATCCCAGGATCAACAGTTATTATTGGTGCGGGATTTCTTGGCATTTTGGCAGCTCAAATATTACGGATTAAACATCCAAATATAGATTTAACAATTATTGATAGAAATAGCTTCAAACTAGACGTAGCATTAAAGTATACGAATCAAGTCAAACATTTAAAAAATAAAAAAGATTGGGATGACTTATTAAATTCTCTGAATTTTGAAAATGTAATAGAAGCTACAGGTAATCCTGTTGCGTTTGGAAACAGCATAAAATTAGCATCTCATGGAGCTTCTATTCTTTGGATGGGAAATATTACAGATGATCTTCTTTTGCCTAAAGATCTTGTTAGCAGTATTCTTAGAAAAGAATTATCGATATTTGGAACTTGGAATTCAATATATAAGCCTCATAGTCCAGATGATTGGAAATATACTTTAGAATTAATTAATAGTGGAGTTAAGCCAAGCGAATTAGTTACAGATTCAATTTATTTAGATGAAGTCCCTAATATTTTAAAGAAGCTTTATGATCATAAAACAAGGAAAAATATTTTTAACTCAATTAAAGTCTTAGTTAAAAATACTAAATGATAAAACTTTCTATTGTAATACCTTGTTATAACGAAGAGGAAAATATTCCAAGGTTACTAAATGCATTAATCAAATCTTATGAATCTGGGACAGAAATTATTTTAGTTAATAATGGATCTACTGATAATTCAGCAAAAGTGCTAAGGAAGGAATTAAAATTATTGAATAATATCAATATTCGTAAAATTGATATTAATAAAAATATTGGATATGGACATGGTATCATGACTGGTGTTAACGATGCTAATGGAGAAGTTATTAGTTGGACCCATGCTGATTTACAAACAGATATTAAAGATGTCTATAAAGGATATAAAATTTTTATCCAACAACCCGATGTAAAAAAATCATTTTTAAAAGGATATCGTAAAAAAAGACCATTAATTGATACTGTTCTAACTTGGGGAATGGGCACAATATCTTCAATTTTATTAAGAAAAAATCTCAAGGAAATAAATGCTCAACCAAAAATATTTCATAAATCATTTTTGAATTATATTAATAAATCACCTGATGATTTTTCTCTTGATCTATATTTTTATTATACTGCTATGAAAAATGATTTATCTATAGTTGAGCTACCTGTTTACTTTAAAGAAAGACTATTTGGAGAAGCAAAGGGTGGAGGTGGATCAAGTATCGTTACAAGAATTAAAGTTATTCAAAGAACATTAAAATTCATTTTCAATTTAAGTAGACAATTATAGATGGAGTTTATAGCTCATAGAATAAATCGTTTAGATGATTTATTCAAGGTTCCAAAGGATTATGGAGTTGAAGTTGATTTAAGGGATTATGATGGTAATATTGTTCTCCAACATGATCCGTTCAAAGATGGAGATAATTTTGAGAAATTTCTCAGCTCTTATAAGCATGGTACCCTTATTTTAAATATAAAATCTGAACAAATAGAATATAAAGTGTTAGAATTAATCCACAAGTATAAAATTAAAAAATATTTTTTATTAGATAGTTCATTCCCAATGATATATAAATTATCAAATAATGGTGAAAAGAATCTTGCTATACGTCTCTCTGATTTTGAGGGTATAGAAACTATAATTAATATGAAGGGTAAGGTGAAATGGGTATGGCTAGATTGTTTTGATAAATTTATTCTAAATAAAAATATTTATAATGTTCTTAAAAAGAATAATTTTAAGATTTGTATAGTTTCACCAGCACTACATCATAGATCAAATGAAATAAGAGTTTATACTGATATCATAAAAGGTGAAAAATTTGTTCTTGATGCTGTATGTGACAAATTATATAATAGTAATAAATGGATGATTTAATGCTCTAAGTGAATATTTTTTCATATATAGAAATTTTTAGTGGAATTTTATTAATGTGGTTATGGGGTAGAGTATTAATAAATAAAGACTTTCTATCATCTTTTTTAGCTGGTTCAGTTACTGCAGGATGCATACTCTCATCTATAGCTAGAATATCGCCTATTTTTACTAGAGAGATATTATTTTTATTAATTTTTATAGGTGTCATAAAATTTTTTATTGATTATAGAAAAAATAATTTAAGAATTCAATATGATCTAAAAATAATACCGATAATAATAATCGTTGGATATTTTTTCAGAATTTTTCACTACCAGAATTGGATAGTTGAATCACATGATATTTTATATTTTTCTCCATCAGTAGAAATGCTAAATGCAAATTATTTTGGGAATATTCGAGTACCATATTATTTCCCATATGAACTAGCATCCACACATTTACTTAGTGCAGGGTTTATAGCTAGTATTGGATTTTTGAATTTTGAACCTAACTTACTGTATTGTTTAGAGATAAGGTATATTGTTTCAATTATTTTTATATCTAATATTTTATTAAACATTTATTATTTGAATAAGATGAAGTTGTGGATTTTCTGTTTGGGTATTTATGCTCTATTTTTTATATATGGTGAAGAGATTAGCTATAACCTGACAGTCTCATCTTTTGTATATGTATTTTTACTGTTCCAAATTTTTTTACATTCAATAAAGAAAGATAATATTAATGAGATTTTATTTTTTTCAATCTTACTAATATCAGCAAAGGCACCTATATTTTATATAGCAGTTGGTATGTCATTTTATTTATGGTATAATAATAAAAATATAAGATTTTCAAATTTAACTATTTTTTCATCTTCTATTGTTTTTCTATCATTACTTTCAATGATATTTATTAATATGCCGAATGAGCCAACTTCTTTTGGTTTAATGAATCCCTTGAATAAAAATGACTTACTATCATTCAGTGGAATAAAAGGTTGGTCGTTGCCCGATAACATTAAATTATTAATTGAATCAAATATAGACTTAAGTGTTAATGATTTAAACAATGAAAGTAGTTTGATTGCAATCATAAAGAATAAATTCAGCTCAATTATTTTTCTGGGGGTTCTTATGTTCTATATAATAATAAAATATTATTTTCCATTTTATTTTTTATATTTTAAAAATAAACAACATAAATATTTATTTATTTACATGTTTATATCTTTTTTTGGCTGGATATTTGTCCGTAATGGCGGGCTCATTGATCATCAATCACATGCTTATTTTCTCGCATCTTTAGTTAGTTTTTTGTATATATTATATTATTTTAAGGAAAAGCATATTCTTAGATTTGTTATTCCTATTGGTATTTTATATATGTTGGGTAAAAACCCAACATATATAAGCTCAAAAGCTGTTTTTGAAGATAGAAAAAATCCATCCGGTAAATTTTTGAAATATAATGATTTTAAAGCCGAGAATAGTGAATATTATAAAATTGATGAAAATGAACCATTTTGGAAATCTGAAAACCAAGCTATGGTTTTAGGCCAAAGAATTCTGGCAGATGATATTTTGTTGCTCAGCCAACGTGCAACAAAAAATTTTGTGTTAAAGGGCTCTGATAATCTATTTATGATAACAAAAAAAGATTTAGAAAAACTTATCATTGATGGAGTTCCAAAAAATATTATCGATAGATTAGACAATATCAAAGAAAGTGTAATTATTGGTGATTCGAGATTTGACAAAGTTATAAATAAATTTTTCATTAATAATGAGATCAGACCTTATCAAGCATTGATAAAATCATATGCTTTGAAATAGAAAAACTTCGATTTATAAATCAAAGTTTGAAGAAATAAAAAAATGAACAAAACTCTTAAGGCAGATGCTAGTATATATCTGCTTTCTGTAATAATTGCAAAATCGATAGGAATAATATCATTACCAATTTATACACGATATTTAAGTTTAGATGAATATGGAGTTTTTTCAATGTTTGGGGTTTTTGGATTAACTGCATCAGGTCTTTTATCCGTAGGTTTAATGCATAGTACATATAGATATTTTTTTGAATTTAAAAATAGTCAAACTGAAAATTTTAAAATATTAAATTTTTCCAACATTGTTTTTTTAATATCAATTTTTTCATTAGGATCTTTGATTGTTTATTATTTTTCAGATTTAATAATACATTATGTTTTTAAAACTGAATTAAGTACAAATATATTAATGCTTTCTTTTCTATCTGGGGTTTTAACATATTTTCTTGATTATAATCTATTATTATTGACAGCTTTAAAAAGATCTATAATTTATGGAGTATTTAATATTTGTCGTCCGTTATTTATGTTATCACTTTCGTTAATATTCTTTAATTATTTGGATTATAACATATATGCGATAATACTTGGCCAGTTATTAGGAATATCAATTGTTTTATTTATCTCTTATTTTTTTCTTTTAGATCAATTTAAACTCTACTTTTCTGCAAGTTATGTTAAAACATCAATATTATACTCTTATCCGCTCCTTCCTCGAAGTATAATTGGGCAGATCTATTCATCTTTTGATAAAGTAATGTTGACCTTTTACGCTGGCTTTTCTGGTGTTGGTTTATATTCATTATCAGCAAAATATTCTGAAGTAATAAAACTAATTATGGCATCACTTGATAAAGTTTGGCACCCATATTTTTTGGAAAATGCAACTTTGGGAGATAAAACATCTAAACAAAAAATAATTGATAAATTTGAAGCTATATCTTTTTTAATAATTTTTTTAGGTTTAATAATATCATTTTTCGGTCAAGAAGCAATTATAATGCTTTCTACCAAAGAATTTCATAATGCATCATATTATATTCCAATTTATATGTTTTTTTATATCTTCTCAGTTATCGGAATGATGGGATATATGCAAATAACATTTGCTAAAAAAATGAAATATTTTCTTTTTGGGTCTATAGGATCTATTGCCACAAATATTTTTTTAAATATTTTATTGATACCTATTTATGGAGTTATGGGTGCTTGTATTTCTACCGCATTAGCAGCTCTTGTGGGCGCAATATTAAATGCATATAATGGACAAAAGGTATACAGATTACCTATAAATTTTATAAAGTTATTTTTATTAATAGGTCTTGCAATGATATTTAGTGTCATCCCTTTTGTTATTAGTATATCAAATGATCAGATATCAATATTATTAATTATATCAAAATTATTTTTATTATTGATTTTTCTTTTAATTTCAATTTTACTAGGGTTAACTACTAGTAAAAACATTTTAGGTTATTTTGATGGAATTCTTTCATTTGTCAGAAAATAATTTTATAAATAAAAACAATTACAATTATTTTATTAAAGGAAAGACAATATAATGGATAAAAAATATTGGAATAAATATTATAAAAATCACGGTAAAGATGTAGAATTAATAAGCGCAAGCTCCTTTGCTCAATTCTGCATCAAAAGATTCCTAAAAGACAAAAAAACAATTCTTGAATTAGGGTCAGGTAATGGTAGAGATGCATTTTACTTTTTAACAAAAGGTCATAAAGTCATTGCCTTAGACCAAAGTCATATTGGATTAGAAGTGGATTATAAATTAGATAAATTTGAATCAATCAGATCAAATATTATATTAAAAAGCTGTGATTTTGTTAAAGAAGATTTTTCACAATTTGGATCGATAGATGTTTTTTATTCAAGATTTACACTACATGCAATTAATAATGATGATGAAAAAACTTTAATATCAAAAATATATGATTCAATGAATAAAAATGGAATGCTTTTAATTGAAGCTCGAACAATAAATGATCCCTTATTTGGGAAAGGCAATCAAGTTGGCAAAAATGAATTTGTCACTGACCATTATAGAAGATTTATTAATTCAAATAAGTTTATTTCAAAAGCATTATCAATTGGATTTAAGTTAAAATATTTTAATGAGCAGAATGGACTTTCAATATATAAAGATGATGATCCGGTCTTAATGCGTGTTTTATTAGAAAAATAAGTTTTGATAGCAAATTTGAAAAAACTTTATAACCTATTATTAAAAATTATTATCAATAATATTATTTGGATTTTATCCTTTTTAATAAGAAAAGATTATAATAAATGGGTCTTCGGTCTAGATGATGGTGGGGGGACTAAGTTAGCAGGGAATGTATGGTATTTGTTTAAATATATTAATGATAATCATTCAAATATCAATACTACTATGATTACAAGTTCGCAGTATAATCTTGAATACATAAGAGCCCAGGGTTATGATGTATATAAACCAAATACATGGAAAGCATTTCTTACAATTCTTAGATCTGGTGTATGTATTGTAGCAAGTGATATGCATAATGACCTAGTAAATTTTTCTAAGAAAAAAACATTTAAAGCAAATGTTTGGCATGGTATGATAATAAAAAAGATTGGATACGCTAGCCCCAAAATGATAGCAAGGCGTAATAATAGATCCTTGATACAAAAAATAATTGAATTCTTAAATGGGTATGTAGATTTTAAAGATTATGATTTTATTGCTTGTACTTCTGATGCTATGATAAAACCGATGGAAGAAACTTTTAGTAATAAAAATATTTATGCTACAGGGCAGCCAAGAGATGATGCCTTCTTTTATAAAATTAATCGTGAATCAATTTTGAAAAAATATAAACTGGATGCAATTGGGAATAATAAAATCATTTCATATTTACCAACAATAAGGGATGTTAGGAAAAATGATAGAGATTATTATATTTTTAATGATAAAGAAAATATTTTAACAAAAATGCAAGACCTAAATATCACAATTATTCAAAAAAACCATTATTCACGATTAAAAGAAATAATAATAAATAAAAATGTATATTATTTAACAGATGAGATTGATACTCAGGAATTATTATGTATTACTGATATTCTGATTACTGATTACTCAAGTTGTTATATGGATTTTTTACATACTTTAAAACCGATAATTTTTTATCCATATGATTTAGATGAGTATATAAAAAAAGATAGAGGATTATATTTTGATTATTATGATGAAAAAATAACTCCAGGTGAAAAGGTATTTAATGAAGAGGATTTATTTGATTCCATAAAAAATTATTGTAAAGATGTTGACTTATACAAATCAAAAAGAAACGCATCTTTAGAATTTTTTCATAATTGGACTGATGGCAGATCCTCTGAAAGAACTTTTAAGGAAATAAAGAGACTCGTAAAAGAAAAATATAAATTGCCAGTTAGTAGGTAATACAAATTATTAAAACAATTTTATTTGATTTTGATGGAGTTATATTGGATTCCTTATCGGTTAAAGATGCTGGTTTTATAGATATTTTTTCTGATCATAAAAAAAATGATGTAGAAAAATTTTTAGAATATCATCATTTAAATGGTGGTATTTCCAGATTTGAAAAAATTAAATATTTCTTTGAAAAAATTTTAAATAAAAAAATATCTGATCATCAAATTCATAGTTACGCTAATAAATTTTCATCAATTATGAAAAAATATTTAATTGATCCAAATAAAATTATATCTGATACATTTGAATTTATTAAAAATACCCATAAAAAATATGATCTACATATAGTTTCTGGATCAGAAGAGAAAGAATTGCTCTGGTTGTGTAAAAAACTAGAATTAGATCGATACTTTCTTACAATTAATGGATCACCTACGCCCAAACCAGAGTTAGTTGCAAATTTAATTCAAGATTGCAATTATCCTTTAGATGAATGTGTTTTAATTGGAGATTCCATTAATGATTATAATGCTGCTGAAAAAAATGGGATAAGCTTTTTTGGATATAATAATCCTTCTTTAAAGAATATTGGATATGGATATATAAAGAGTTTTAAAAAATTTGAATTGATTTAAATAGGATATGGTTTATGAAAAATAATATAGTGGGTTTAATCCCAGTTAAAAGTAGTTCTGATCGAGTTAAACAAAAAAATCTTCGGCCATTTGCTGATACAAACTTATATGAGTTAAAACTTAAGCAATTAAGTAAAACAAAAAACTTTACAGATTTTTTTGTATCATCTGAGAGCACTGAGGTTCTTGAACTTGCTAAAACCTATGGATTTAATACGCATAAGCGAGACCCCAAATATTCGACAAGCGATATTCCAATGAGCGAAGTTTATTCATATATAGCATCAGAAATTAATGGAGAAAATATTGCTTGGATAAATGTAACCAATCCTTTAGCTGAAGCAGAGGTATATGATAATGCAGTAAAAAAATATGAACAAATTAATAAAGAGCATGATTGTTTATTAAGTGCTTATGAATTAAAAGAAAACATTTTTTATAATGGAAAGCCAGTAAATTTTCAAGCTTATCCTTGGCCAAAATCGCAAGATTTAAAAGGAACATTTGCACTATCTTTTGTAATAAATATTTTAAAAAGAAAAGATATGATAAAGTGGGGTTCATGTGTTGGTAATAGACCATATCTTTATGAATTGAATACGATTACTTCTTGGGACATTGATTTTCAAGAAGATTTTGATTTTTGTGAATCAATATATAAAAAAAGAAAAAATAATATATAAAATAAATATTTCATATTTTGAATAATAAACGTTTTAATCTATCTAATTATTATCATGACCGCTCAGAAAAGGTTGAAAATTCTGTTTTCAAGCTTTATTCATTTATAGAAAATGTAGGTGAATTAGATGCAATTCAAAATTGGTACCATGATATAAATAAACGACTTGATCTACCTAATAAAGTAATATGTCATTATTTCAAGAAATATTTATCTGACAATTTTAGCTATTTATCAAATAAAGGATTTGGTAAAAAATTCTTTATAAAAAGTATACCGGGTTCACTAATCAAATATTTTTTATTTGTGTCATATATTTTTTTTAAAAGAAAAAAATACAATGTTGATAAAAATTCTTATGAATTAATGATTGATAATATTGAATGGCAAGGTGATCTTGATAGATATAAGAAATTAATTAATTTATTTAAAAAAGATAGTGTTTTGGTTATTACAACAGTTCAAGAAAAAGTTAATTTGAAGGGCACAGCCACAAAGTTCAAACCAAATTATATAAATTATTTTTTAACAATTAATGAATTAATAGGTCTTTTCCATTTAGGAATAAATATTCTAATTGCATCACTCATGTCACGCATAAATTTGTTTGGAATTTCTATACAAATAATCAACTCTTATTATTATAATTATTCGTTATTTAAAGAAAATAAGAGTAATTATTTAATCAATCATCAACATTATCATACAGATGCAATAAAAAATCATTTATTTAAAAAAATGGGAGGTCTAGCATCAGCAATAATTCAAAAAAATATTCATCAACAAGGACATAATGGATTTTATTATGATGCTGATATCTTTTTTGCAATAGGAAAGAAAACCGGTGAGCGACCAAAAAAATATGGAGCACGCTTCGGGACCGTAACTCCCATAGGATCATTCTTTATGGAATACCATTACTTTAAGCAAAAAAAATCTTTAGAAGAAATTCCTACCTATGATGTTCTTTGCCTTGGATATAATGTGGGAGAATTTCAAAATATTTATGATAAATATTATGATGATTACTATGAACATTTTGAATGGTTGGTCCGTTTAAATGACGCCCATCCTAAATTAAAAATTGGCATTGCACATCATGCTAATAATATTGATGACCCTATTGAAAAAAAAATTATCGCTGGAACGAATATTGAACGAATTAACCCTAAGATAGATTCATATTCTTTAGGATTTAAATCGGGCGTAAATGTTACTTATGGTAGTAGTATGGGTTATGAGTTTATTGGCCATAATAGACCATGTGTTTTCATGGACCCGGGTTACAGGAACACACAGTATTTGCCTGATGGAGATGAATTAAAAGAACTCAGAGCAAGTTCATTTAATGAATTTCATGAATTAATTTTATCGATTTTATCGAAAAAAAATAAAAGTTTAGATTTAAATAACAATGATTTATGTTTATATAGTAAAGATGTATCAGAAAAAATCCATCATAATCTGTTCAACTCAGGAAAATTATAAAATATGAAAAAAATATTAATTACTGGAGGCGCTGGGTTTTTAGGGTCTCATCTTGTAAATAAATTAAAAAATGATTATAAAATTGTAATTGTTGATACGCTAAAAGGTGTTGGTGGAATACCTTATGTCCCTACTGATATTATTCATCTAAATTATGATATTACTGATAAAAAATTATATCAAGAGTTAAATAATCATAATTTTTTTGCTATTTATCATCTTGCTGCACAATCTGCAGGTGAACCAGCCTATGATAACCCACAATATGATATTATGAATAATAGTTATGGGACATGTTTAATGGCCAAATACTGTATGGAAAAAGAAATAAAGAGATTTATATATACTAGTACTGTTGCAGTTTATGGAACATCAAAAAATAAAAATATTTTCGATGAAAATAGTCCCATTTTACCAGACTCTATTTATGGTGTATCAAAATATTCAGGAGAATTATTTGTCAAACAATTCCTAAGTGCATCTAAATCAAATTTTACTATTTTTCGTGTTTTTAATACATATGGTCCTGGAGAGAATCTGAACTATTTAAAAAAAGGAATGGTTAGTATTTATGCGAGTTATATATGGCGTAACTTGCCAATTATTGTAAAAGGATCTGTAAATCGATATCGGAACTTTCTTTATGTAGATGATAATATTAATGCATTGACTAAATCATTAAATCATGGTTCTGCTTTTAATCAGATATATAATTTATCTGGAGGAGATAAAGTTTTAGTTAAAGATTTACTAAAAATAATGATAAAAAAAGCAGGTAAAAACTCGGATTATCCAATTATTGAAGAAAAAAATACGCCCGGTGATAGTTTTGGTACCCATGGTCGAATTGACAAGATAAGAAGTGATTTAAACTGGGATCCCAAAGTTACCCTTGATAAGGGATTAGAATCTTATTTTGAATGGATTAATCGAATTCCTGTATCAGATGATATTTCTAATTATCATATTTATAATATGGAAGAATAGTTGTTAAAAATATTTAAATTGACCTTAATAGATCAAAACAGGAATTAATTATGAATAGTTTAGTGCAAAAATCAAAGGATACAATAAAAAAATCCTTAGCAAGAATGGAAATTATGAATCCGTTCAGAACCATTTTCAAAGAAGTTGAATTTGAAACACTAGCTTATTGTAATCGCAAATGTGAATATTGTCCAAATGTTGATTGGGAACGATTTGGTGATGATGAGTCATTTTTTATGAAAGATGAAGTTTTTCGTACATTGATAGATCAACTTAAGGACCTTGGTTTTAAAGGGCAAATATCACCACACATGTATGGTGAGCCTCTTAGTGATCCTAGACTTACACAATGGACACAACACATGAGGAAAAATTTACCCGAGGCAAGAATCAAAATTGTTACGAATGGTGACTTTTTAAGTAAAGCAAAATATGATGAATTAATTAATGCTGGGGTTGATGTTTTTTATATTTCAGTTCATTCAAAAAAATTGAAAAAAATATGTTTAGATATGTTAGAACAACTGACAGATGAAGAAAAAACCAAACATATTATTGTCAATGATTTTTACAATGATTGGAAAGAAGACCAAAAAATGTTTGCTAATCGAGGTGGTGATATTGATTTAAAAACTGAAGAGAAAAAAATTCCTCCTGTAAACTGTGAATATGCGGCTTATCCTGTTATTAATGTTTTTGGTGATTTAGTTTTGTGCTGTCAAGATTATCATAATAATTATGTTTTTGGTAATATTATGGAAAGACACTTGGGTGATCTATGGTATGACCAAAATAATTTAAACCTTCGAAAAAGAATCTATAAATCAAAATTTGATATTGAGATATGTCAAAACTGTTTGATGTAAAATATCAGGTTCTGTATTTAATATTATTTATTTAATGAAAAAATCTACATTAAAAGAAAATAAAATTCTGGTTACTGGAGGATCAGGTTTTTTAGGTAGTCATCTTGTAAAAACTCTTTCAGATAATGGATACGAAGTTAGAGTTCTTGATACAAATCCTCTAAAGTTTGATTTACCTAATGTTGAATATGTTAAGGGAGATTTAAATAGTTTATCTCAATTAGAAGATGCATGCAAAGGAATTAAGACAGTTTTCCATTTTGCAGCACTAGCTGATCTTGATGAAGCGAAAAATAACCCTGTAGATACAATGAAAATCAATTTTATGGGAACATTAAATTTATTAGAAGCTTCAAAAAAACAAAATGTTAACAAAATAATTTTTAGCAGTTCAATTTATGTTCATAGTCGTTCAGGAGGTTTTTATAGAGTTTCGAAGCATGCATGTGAGTTATTACTAGAAGAATATTTTAATCGTTATAACCTAAATTATATAATATTGCGCTATGGAACATTATATGGACCTGGAGCTGATAAAACGAATAGTGTGTATCATTATTTATCACAATCTTTAGATAGAGGAACTGTTGATTGCATTGGTACAGGTGATGAAGTGAGAGAATATATTGATGTAAGAGATGCTGCTGAGATTTCTCTTAAAGCTATCAAGGATAAATATAATGGTGAGACTCTAATTATTGCAGGTAATCATAGAATTCGATTAAAAGAATTATTAGAGATGATAAATGAAATTTTAGGTAATAAAATAAAAGTTAGTTACGGTGAAGGTAAACCTGCACATTACAAATATTCTCCATACTCTTACATTCCTCGCCCAGGGAAGAAGTTATCACTTGATTATTATCGTGATTTGGGACAAGGGCTTGTCGAAATTTTAAATGAGATTGAAGAGAAGATAACTAAAGAATAATTTTTATGTCCTGGATTTGGTTATCACATTTTTTAAATAATGAAACACCCACTTATGGTAATAGTGGGGGAATAAAAATAAATGTTAACCAATCAAAAAAATCTGGAGATAGTTGCAACTCTCATAATCTATCGTTTCCTAACCATGTAGGATCACATGTGGATGCGCCTTACCATTTTATTGATGAAGGTAAAAAAATTGATTCTTATGATCCGAATGATTGGATTTTTGAAAGTCCTTATTTAATTGAATATCAAATAAACAATAATAATAATCTTATTGGTAAAGAACTTTTCGATTGTGTTGAAAAGAAAAACAATCATGATTTATTATTGATTAGAACAGATTTTGAAAATTGTAGAGGAGATACAGATTATTGGGAGAATGGGCCAGGACTTTCATCCGAGATTGGTGTTATAATAAAAGATTACTTTCCTAATTTGAAAGCAATTGGTATTGATTTCATTTCAATAAGTAGTTTTCAAAATCGAGAAATTGGCAGAAAAGCACATGTTGAATTGCTTGGAAGAGATATTAGATTATTTGAAGATTTATCACTAAAAGATCTTGATGTTTCTATAAAAATAAAAAAAGTAATAGCCTTGCCACTAATTTTTTCTGGTGGTGATGGTTCCCCAGTTTCGATTATAGCTTTACAATAAAAAAATTCAATTATTATAAACATACTAAAATAATGTTTAATCAATTATTAGATAAATCACAGAAGAATAATATTATGAAAATTATATCTAAGTATGATTTCAATGAAAACCAATTTTATTGGAGCACGAGGCGTAGCCTTTTCAAACTTCGATCCATACTTATTTATAAACCATATGGTTATTATTTTGTATTTGAAAAAAAGAGAAATATTATTTTTGTAAAAGAATTTTTTCCAAATTGGGCAAAAGATTATAACCAGTCAGTATCGGACAATATTGAGAACTCAATTACAGATTGGATAAAAAGTATTCTAAGGATTAATGAACGAAAAAAAGATTTAATAACTTCAATAGATAGGGGTGCTACAAAACGAAAAAACTTTAATGACTATTCAAAGAATATCATTGATAAATAATTGATTTATGAAAAGAGTTTTTATTGCAACTACATCTTTTGGCGAATTTGATGATGATCCCATAAATAGATTGCTCTTAAATGGGTTTGAAGTCATTCAAAATAAAACAGGTAAAAAATTAAATAATGATGAAATGATTGATTCTTTATCAAATTGTGTTGGAGTTATAGCAGGTACCGAAAATTATTCGAAGAAGGTGTTAGCTAACTTAAATACGTTAAAAGTTATCTCAAGACTTGGCGTAGGAATTGATAATATTAATTTAGATTATGTAAAAACCCAAAAAATAAAGTTATATACAACCAAAGTTCATCCAAAATTAGCTGTTGCAGAATTAATATTGGGACTAATGATTGATTTGTTGAGGAAAATTTCACTACAAAATTTTTTGTTAAAATCAGGTAAATGGAATAAAACCATGGGTAATATTTTAAGTGGGAAATCACTTGGAATAATTGGATACGGAAATATTGGTAAAGAATTAATAAGTTTATCAAGTGGTTTCAATCTCAATTATCTAGTACATGATCCTATAATTAATGATAAAGAAACTTTAAATGATAAAATTAATTTTTGTGATTTTAATTTTTTAATTAAAAATTCTGATATCATTTCAATTAATGCCAATTTGACTGAACAAAATAAAGGTTTATTTAATTATAGGATTTTTCAAAACATGAAAAACAATTCGATAATTATAAACACATCGCGCGGCGAGATAATTGATGAAGAAAGCTTAATTAAAGCATTGGAGAATAATGAAATAAGTGGAGCTGGGCTTGATGTCTTTAATGAAGAGCCATATGTTGGACCACTAGTGAAATTTCCCAATGTAGTCACAACTCCTCATATTGGATCTTATGCAAAAGAAACAAGGATTGCTATGGAGAACGAAGCGGTGGATAATCTGTTATCATATTTTATTAAAAAATAAAAAAACTATAATCTCTGAGTTAAAATATTTATTAAAATTTTATTTATTTAGAAATTCTTTAATTGAGCTAATCAAATGGTTTAATAAAAAATTGAAGAAACGTATCTTTGTATTTAGCTCAAGATATAATTCGAAATATTATCCTAAAAAAATAACCAAATTCATAAATGATGAAATTGGAATGGTAAAGCCTAATTTAATTGACGCAAACAATACTTCTAATGAAAATATAAATCTACCTATTCCTAAGAAAATCCCAGTTATTAGCAAAAACATCTCCCTTAGTAATAATAGAATCAATTGGAAAATTATTTTTGATGATCCTGAATATTATGAAAGTATACATCGATGGAATTGGCTCACAGTGTTAGCATCAGGATCAAAAAAAATTAATGAAGATTGGATAATTAATATTCAAGAAGATTGGATTGATCTATTTCAAGATGAAATACATTTGAAAAAATATAAATTGAATAAATTAATCCATTGGGAGAGTTATACTGTTGGAGAACGTATATCAAATAGTATTTTAGTATATAAAAAGTATAAAATAATTCCCTCTCAAAAAATTCAGCAAGCTATAATTGATCAAGTAAGTTTATTAATAACAAGGTTAGAATATTTTGGGGATTATACAGGAAATCATATAATAAATAATGCACGTGCTATTTATTTTGCTGGAGAATTCTTTGGATGTAAAGAATGGGAATATTTTGCAGAATTAATTATTAAAAATGAATTACCAAAATTAGTTAGTATTGATGGCTTTCTAAGAGAAGGCAGTTCACATTATCAATTTTTGTTTAGTAGATGGATTATAGAATTATTATCTATTTCAAAAAATGATTCATTTAAAAAATATCTTAAATCTCATATTAATAGATTGCTATCAAAATGCAACTTTTTCTTAATTCAATCAAAAAGTAAAGCATCATTTTTTCCTTTGTTTGGCGATATTTCTCCTGACTTTTCTCCTCTTTGGCTAGCAAATATAACTTATAATTCAAAGAACTTACCTATGTATAGTTGGAATAGAATTTTACCATATGAGAAAACCTCAGAATTAATTGGTTACTCAAATATAGATAAGTTTCATGATGATAAAGATTATTCATTTCCAAATAGTGGTTGGTACAGATTTAACTTTCAAAAATATATTCTGTTTATTCATAATGATCCTAAAGAATCAATTAATCATGTTGGGCATAGTCATAATGATGCCGGTCATTTCTGTTTATACTACAATAAAATGCCTCTATTTATAGATACTGGCCGAATGGATTACAAAAACACATTAGGAGCATGTGCAAAATCACATAATACAATCACGCTTAACGATTATGGCGTTAATCCAGATGATTCAAAAAGATTTCCTAAAGAATATCGGGAGAATAATTCCTCATTAAATTATAATAGATCCAAAGATAATTTAAATATTAATTTTGAATCTGATGGATTTGATAGAATCAAAAAGGGAATATTATGGAATAGAAAATTAAATTTTAATAAAAAGAGTTTCACTATTGAAGATATTATAAAAGGTACAGGAGAATTCATTTTAAAATCATATTTTCATTTTGGTCAACAAGTAATTATAAAAAAACAAAAACCTAATATATATATTTTAGAATTGGATGGGAAAAAAGCTTTATTTAATTGTGATTTGGGCAACGAAAAAAATGGCCGGATCTTTAGTGAAAACAAATCAAATAATTTGGGTTGGCAGGTTATAGAATATGATAGACGTGAACCAATTTATACTCTTGAAATAACTAAAAAAGTATCTCTGCCACTAAAAATCAATTACGAGTTAATTTGGGTTTAATATAATTATGTGTGGAATTTGCGGAGTTTTAAATTTTAAAGATCGTTTGATAAATAAAGATGATTTAATCAATATGAATCAAGCAATGGAGCTCCGAGGCCCAGATGATTCAGGTTATTTGATTGATAATAACTTTGGAATGGCAATGAGAAGATTGTCAATTATTGATTTGTCAAATGGTAAACAGCCTATCTCTAATGAAGATAAGACAATTCATGTTATATCAAATGGAGAGATATATAATTATATTGAATTACGTAATCATTTAGTAAAAAAAGGTCATAGATTTTCAACAAATACAGACACAGAAGTCTTAGTTCATTTATATGAAGAATATGGAACTGATGCGGCAGAACACCTTAATGGTATGTTTGCATTTTGTATTTGGGATAAAGTAAAAAGAAGATTGTGGTTGGTACGTGATAGATTGGGAATAAAGCCCCTTTGTTATCAAATAAATGCTAATGGAATTATTTTTGCATCAACATTGGATGCTTTAACAAATCATCCCGCCTGCACTAAAGAAATTGATTATGATAGTCTTCTATTATTATTAACACTTGGTTATGTGCCTACCCCAAAATCAATATGGAAAAATATTTTCAAATTACCCCCTGGTCATTGGATGATGGTTGAAAATAATAAAGTTAAAATTGAAAAATACTGGGAATTATCCCCGGTAATATGTGATGAAGTCAATGATCGTGAAGCTTTCGCAAATGAAGTTGAAAATATTTTAATAGACTCTATCAAACTACATAGTAGAAGTGATGTACCTGTAGGCACATTTTTGAGTGGAGGACTTGATAGTAGCGCAGTTACAGCTCTTTACTGCAAACAGACAAAAAAGCCTGTTCATACCTTTTGCATGGATTTTGAGAATAAAGATTTAAACGAAGGTAGGTATGCTAAAATTGTTTCAGAAAAATACAATACTTTGCACCATCCGCATAAGTTAAATATTAACCAAGCCATAATTGAATTAGATGAATTGTTGCCGATTATTGATGAGCCTATGGCTGATTCAGCTATTATCCCGTCATATTTAATTTCAAAACTAGCTAGAAAAGAAGGGATAGTAGTGGGCTTATGTGGAGCTGGTGGTGATGAGCTATTTGGGGGGTATTATAGACATTATAAAAGCAGGATTGATTTAATTTCAGGCAAATTTTCATTTTTACCATTATCTATAATAAATTATTTTAACAAATTATTGAGTCCTGATTTAATCCATTATAGCAATTTAGCTTGGGATAAAGGAGTTGGATTTGGAATAGCAACTTCTGGAATTCATTTAGGGTTTTTTAATAGAATAATTAACAAAAAAGTAGATTTTTCTAAAGCACTCAAATTAACTAAGCAAAACTTTAATGATTTGCATTTGTTAGAAAACAAATATGGTTTTCACTATGGAAGAATGATTTCAGATATTAATAATTATTTACTTGATAATGTTCTATCCTTAACTGACAAAACTTCTATGGCTGCTTCTATTGAAGCGAGAGTTCCACTATTAGATCATAGGCTTGTTGAAAAAGTATTTTCTGTATCACCCAAATTTAATATTGGCGAAAATTTTTATAGTTCCAAAAAGAGTTTTAAAAAATCAGTAGAAAGAATTTTGCCTAATGAGATACTTAATCGGCCAAAAGCAGGATTCAATGCACCTGTAAATAATTGGATAAAATCTGGTAATAAGGTAATTGGTGAGCGTATAAATAACTTGAAACATCCTGTATTACATGAGATTATTAATCAAAAAAATATTTCAAAAATATGGAGCAGTCAAAAGCAACGTGATTTATCTGCAGAATCATTATTCATGCTATATATAATTGATAAATGGTTTGATTCTCATGCATAATATTGAACATAAAAATGGTATTTCCGTAGTATGCCCAACGTATAACTCTGATAATTATATACAAAGAACAATAAATTCACTAGTTGACCAAAGTATAGCCGCTGATGAAATAATTTTTTCTGATGATGGCTCAGATGATAAAACTATTAACATACTAAAAAAGAATGAATTGAAGTTCACAAGTTCTAACACAAAATTAAAAATTTTAATAAATAACCATAAAGGTCCGGGTGCAGCTAGGAATGCTGGAATACTTAATGCAACATACCCCTGGATAGCATTTTTAGATTCTGATGATATTTGGCATAAACAAAAATTGGAAATTGTTAAAAAACAGATAAATGATTTTCCAGAAAAAAACTTTTTTATACACTGGGAGAAATATGTAAGAGATAGGAGTAATAGTTCATCATTAAAACATGGAATTGAATACAATAAGAATTTTTCTTTATCAAAACAATTGTATAAAAAAAACTTTTTTTCAACATCAGCTGTAATCTGCAAAAAAAGTCTTTTAAAAAAAGTAGGTTTATTTGATACTACTTTGCCAAATGGACAAGATTATGATCTCTGGTTAAAATTGACTCCTATAATTAAACTTCAAATAATTCCTGAATTCTTGGGGACTTATATTGAAGAAAAAAATAGCATTACTGCTAGACCATATTATAAAAGAGTTATTTCTGAAGTTAGGATAGCATTAAGACATAAAAATAAAGGTGGTATTAAACTATTTATAATTAAACTATTTAAAATTGTTTTTTCAAAACAATGGATATATTCTTTATTTAATTTGATTTTTAATCAAAAAAAACATAATTATTAATATACTATTTATAAATGAAAAATAATAACATGTGGAATCATTTCTCTGAAAATAAATATCCTGAAAATTGGGATATTATAATTCAAAAATTATATTTTACAAATGTGTTTCAAAGTTCTGACTGGGCAGAATATAAAGAATTAAGTGGATGGAATTCTGAAAAGTTAGTTTATATAAATAAAAATGAAATAAAGTATGCTATACAGATATTAAAAAAAGTTTATTTTAATTGTTTACAGATAATTTGGGTTCCAGGAGGAATAGCATTCGCCCATACTGAAAAAAATATTGAGATAGAAAAGTATATATATGAGCTCGCACAAAAGTTGTCAGAAAATAATTATATTAATTATTTTCGAATAAATCTTCATCAACCACAATCTGAAAAGTTAATTTATCTGAATAATAAATATATTAATAAATCAAAAGTAAGAATAAATAGTGGTTATACAATTATTATAGATATTGATAAAGACTCAACTGATATCTTAGCTCAAATGAGCAAAAAACATCGCTACTATGTTAGAAAGTCAATGAAAGAAGATGTTAATTGGATTCATTTATCTAATGATGATTCTATATCCAAATTTGTCAATGCATATAATAATATGTTGAAATCTAAAAAATTTCACGGTGAATCATTAACTACGAAAAATATTGGTTTATTAAAAAGTAAATTAAATAATAAAATGATTCTTTTTTCGGGAATGAAAGATGATGAATTAATCACATCTTGTATATTACTTATATATGGTGAAACAGCTTTTTATTATTTAGCAGTTACTACACCAGATGGAAGACAGCTAAATATTTCATATGCTATGATTTATGAATCAATTTTATATTTAAAGAAATTAGGTATAAAAAAGTTCAATTTTGGAGGTATAAATCCTTCTAATTTAGATGCAAGAGGCGTTGATCATTTTAAAAAAGGATTTGGCGGTGAAATCATTAAATATTTTGGTGAATATGAATGGTCAAAAAATAAATTAATTAGCAATTTTGTAAATAAAGCAATAAAGTATAAAAGAGGATCATTCTGAAAATCAAACACATTATATCTAAAAAGATTTCAAGTACTATAAATACAATTTTATTGAAGCCTATAAAAGGTCTAAGGATATTGATGTATCACTCAATATCTGATAATTATTACGATGACCCAATGAAACTATTTACTATAAATCCTAATGAATTTGAATCTCATATAAAACTGTTAAATGAAATGAGAGAATATGAATTTTTAGATCTCTCAAAAATTGAACGTTTGAAAAATTTTGATAATTATTATATATCAATAACATTTGATGATGGTTTCAGTAATGTATTAGATATTGCAGCTCCAATATTATGTAATGCAGGGATACCATTTACTGTATTTGTAGTAAAAGATTATATATTAAATAATAAAAAGAATTACTTGACTGAAATAGAATTGAAGGAGTTATCTAAGATAAAAAATGTGACCATAGGAAGTCATGGCGCATCTCATTTACGTTTAGCAAAATTGAGTGATAAAGAAATAAATAATGAATTGTTTTACAGCAAAACTTATATTGAAGATTTAATTGGTAAGCCGGTTGAATTAATTTCATATCCGCATGGGAGTTTTGATTATAGAGCAATTAATGTAGCTGAATCATTAGGATATAAATTTGGTTTTACAAGCAATCCTACTGTAAATAAGAATATGAACAAACCACTTGAATTAAATAGATCAGTTATATTATCACATGATAACAAAAAAATACTTAATCAAAAAATAAAAGGTTCTTGGGATTGGCAATCCTTATTCAATTGAAATTTTTATAATTAAGGAAAAATTTTATGAAAAATATAAATAATGGCGATTACTTATTATCTGTAATAATTCCTGTTTATAATGAAGAGGGGAATATTACGGAATTATATAATAGAATAAAAAAACAGGTTGATGATTATCTAAATATAAAATATGAAATAATCTTTATTGATGATGGAAGTTTTGATAAAACATGGGAAATTATAAATAGTATTCATAAAAAAAATAATTTAGTAAAAGGTATTAAGTTATCAAGAAACTTTGGTCACCAAAATGCACTAAAAGCTGGTATTGATTTAGCAAAAGGTGATTCAGTTATATCTTTGGATGGTGATCTACAACAGCCTCCTGAGTTAATACCTAAATTTTATAACTATTGGCTAGAAGGTTATGATATTGTTTTTGGATCTAGAGAAGATACAAAGGGAGTATCCATTTTTAAAAAAATATCCTCTAATTTATATTACAAAATTTTAAACTTTTTATCTGGTTCTAAACTGGAAAAAGGTTCGTCAGATTTTAGGTTATTGGACAGAAAAGTAGTTGAAGAGTTAAAAAAATTTAATGAAAGCACGTTATTTATAAGAGGAATTATTGGATGGCTTGGTTATAAATCTAAATCAATTAAATATAAAGCAGATGAAAGGTTACATGGTCATACGAAATATAGTTTTAGTAGAATGACAAAGTTTGCTATAGATGGAATAATGTCTTTTAGCATTAAGCCACTAAGAATTGCAACAATTTTGGGTGTCCTCATATCATTTACAGGCTTTTGCTATATAATCTATGCTTTATATATAAAATTATTTTTAGATACTGCAATACAAGGATGGACTTCGATTCTTGTCTCTGTTTTATTTATCGGCGGTATACAATTATTATGTATTGGTATTGTTGGAGAATACGTTGGAAAATTATTTATTGAGTCTAAAAAAAGACAGTTATATATAATTGAAAAAATACTTTAGTAGCATTTCAAATAATATTTTTTTTAATCAGATGATTTTATCAAAAAATCATATTTCAATAATAATATTATTATTTATTTCATATTGTTCTATTGGAACAGGTATTCATACGGATGATTATATTTTTTTGGCTGATGCAATAAATAATAATTTTAATCAAAGTATTAATAGTTGGTTTGCTAATCGCTATTATTTTCTTTCTGCACCAAATATATTTTTTCAAATAATTCAAGCACATCTTTTTCATGATAATTATTTTTTATACGATATAATTAAAATTTTAGTTATTTGCTTATCTATTTACTTTGTTTATTTATTTTCAACAATTTATATGAACTCCGCAAAAAGTATTCTTTTCTCTTTTTGTTTTGTCATTTATCCAATAAACGAAGCAGTAAACTATCAGCCTATTACTATGTATTATTTAATTGTTCCCGCATTAGTTATGTATGGTTTTTATAATATTAATTTCAATAAATATTTAATAGGTGTATGCTCTTTAATACTAGGAACATTTTTTAGTTATGGCTC
>CEUZ01031801.1_pt1 | contig 34902 bp, 36 predicted proteins | sample 361511 | NCBI WGS metagenome assembly CEUZ01 (sample SAMEA2622822, study PRJEB7988) | marine metagenome | biome: marine biome (ENVO:00000447); feature: surface water layer (ENVO:00002042); material: "saline water (ENVO:00002010), including plankton (ENVO:xxxxxxxx)" | depth 5 m | reverse complement strand
TGCCCAGCACATTTAGAGCTATATAATCTTTTGGGTTCAGGTTTATTGAAGCTTCTACATTTTTCTTTGCTTCATTAAGTTCATTTAAATAAAATTGAATATGAGCTTTATCCCTTAAGGTTGGTTGATCATTTGGTTTTAATTCAAGCAGTCTGTCAGCTAAAATTAATGATTCAGAAAATTCTTGTTGATCAAAGTATGCTAAATATAAATTTGATATTGCTCTCCAATTTTTTGGATCATTTTTCAAAACTATTTTATAATTATTTATAGCCTCCTCTTTTTTTCCAGCTTTATCAAGCATCACTGAGTAGTTATAGAGAGTTACGAAATCTTTTTTATTATATTTTATATATCTTTTCATTTTTTTAAGAGCTGAGTTTTTTTCACCACGCTCATATTCTTTTAAGATATCTAAAACATTTTCTTTTTTAAAAAACTTATTCATAAAAAAAACCCGGTTCTAAGACCGGGTATAATTAAAATATTAAAAATTTGAAGTTTTATCGTCTTTGACCAAACAATTGTAACAATAATATAAAAAGATTGATAAAATCAAGGTATAGCTTAAGCGCCCCCATCAGAGCTTTTTTTGAACCAATGGTTTCAGAGTCGCCCGCATAATACATATTTTTTATATTTTGAGTGTCATAAGCCGTTAAACCAACAAATACTAAAACACCTATAACTGATATTGCAAATTGCAAAGCTGAGCTTCCTACAAATAAGTTAACAATACTTGCAATAATTATACCAATTAATCCCATAAACAAGAAACCACCTAATTTTGTTAGGTCTCTTTTAGTAGTATAGCCGTAAAGACTCATAGCTGCAAAAGTACCTGAAGTGATAAAAAAAACTCTAGCTATTGAGGTTTGAGTAAATTCAATAAATACTGAAGCAAGCGATAATCCCATTATGCTAGCAAAAAGCCAAAATGTAATTTGAGCCGCTGATACAGACATTTTATTTATTCTAGCACTTAAATAAAAAACAAATCCAAGTGGAGCCAACATCACTACCCATTTTAAAGGTGAACCAAATAATAACGCTCCAACTTGTGTTACACCAACTATCTGACCAACTTCATTTGTTACAATTGAAGCTTTACCAAAAAAATATGCAATAAAACCTGTTAATAATAAACCGATAGTCATATAATTGTAGACTTTAAGCATATAAGCTCTTAAGCCCTCATCAATTGTTGCTTGATCAGTTGTTTTACTAAATGATCTTTGATTAAAGTTTAAAGCCATAAATTCTCCTTTTAATTATTACTAATATTGCTATAAATCTGACAATTTCAAGACATTTTAAATAAATTATTATGAAATATAGAAAACTAGGAGATACAGACATTAAATTAAGTCTAATTTGTTTAGGTTCAATGACTTGGGGTGAGCAAAATTCACAAAAAGAAGCATTCGAACAAATGGACTATGCAATTGATAGAGGAGTAAATTTTATTGATACTGCGGAGTTATATGCAGTTATGCCAAGAAAAGAAACGTATGGCAAAACAGAATTAATTATTGGTAATTGGTTAAAGGAAAGAAAAAATAGAAAAAAAATAATTATAGCTTCAAAAGTAGTTTCAAAATCAGATGGCTTAGGATGGATCAGAGATGGTTCAAAAAAATTAGGTTTTGATAAAAAGAATCTTAATGCGGCAATTGATTCAAGTTTAAAAAGATTACAAACAGATTACATAGATCTTTATCAACTTCATTGGCCTGAAAGAAAAGTTCCACTATTTGGTAAATTAGATTTTGAATTTGACCCCAATGATAATGAATGGACTGAACTAGAAGAGGTTTTAGAAAACTTAAAAAGTATTATTGCATCAGGTAAAATAAGACACGTAGGACTTTCTAATGAAACCCCCTGGGGAGTAATGAAGTTTTTACAACTTTCGAAAGAAAAAAAACTACCACGTATGATGTCAATTCAAAATGTATATAGCTTAGTTAATAGAGTTTTTGATATAGCTAACTCTGAAGTTTCAATAAGAGAGAATTGTGGACTTTTAGCATATTCTCCCCTTGCAGGTGGAAGATTAAGTGGAAAATACATTAATAATAAAAAACCTAAAAATGCAAGATATTCACTTTGGCCACAAAGATTTTCACGTCATAAAACTGCAAGAGGAGAAAAAGCGATTCAAAAATATGTAAACTTAGCAGGTCAATATAATATACCACCATCAACTTTTGCAAATGCTTTTGTTAACAGTAGGCCATTTGTGACTAGCAATATTATTGGAGCCACTAATATGAAACAACTAAAAGAGAATATAGACAGTGTTGATATTATTTTATCTAAAGAAATTCTTGATAAAATTCAAGAAATACATTTGTTAGATCCTAACCCTTGTGTTTAATGCTCTAGTAAATTAAATTTTTCAACAATACTATTTTTAGAATCAATACAATGTTTTCTTTTTTTAATATAACCTTTTTGTTGAAGATAAATTAATATTACTTCCCAAACATTTCTTTTAACATCTTCTCTTTTTTCAATATTTTTAAAATCATTACTAATTCTTTTTCCATCCCAAGATATGTGATTTAGAAAGTCATTTTGATTCGTTATATTGGTTATAAAATCATACATATATTGATCAAATTTCTCTTTTTGTCTTGGAAGACCTTGTTTTATTTTTAAATCTAATATTTCCTTAGTTAAATAATTTTTAAATGCTTGTCTAAGAATTGATTTATTCTCACCATTTTCTACTTTTAAATATCCAGGAATGGATAATGCATATTGGAAGAAATTCCAGTCTAAAAAAGGAGATCTTATTTCAACAGAGCTTGACATTGACGCTTTGTCCCACTTGTTAAGCAACCATTGAAGGTTTCCATATGTTGCATCTAAGTATTGAATTTGGAATTGATAATCAAAATCTTTTAATATTTCCTTATCTTCAAGAAAAGAATCAGGTGGATCAAAACTTGGTGAAATAGATGAATATCTATTTATATTATCTTTGGACTCTTTAAGAAAAAAATTACTTGGATTTAAAATAAATTTATTTTTTAAATTAGGCAATCCATGCTCCTTGATTTTTTTTTCTAAAACTTTATTTCCTTTTGTATTAAATATTGCCCCGTAAGAATCTGCGAGTGAATTAATAAATTGCATTGATAAGTAGGGGAAAAATCTTGCATATCCCCCTAAAGATTCATCAGCTCCATGGCCGTCAATGCTAACCTTAAACCCTTTTTCTTTTTGAGTCCTATATAAAACTAATTGTTTAAAATAAATTGATGTCGTTTCTAAGGTTGATAGTGTTTCATCAAGTTCATTTAAAGTATTAGAGTCCAAAGTATCTTCGGTATTTATTATTGTAGGTTTTTTTGACAAATGTTCAGTAAAATTTAAAGCGGCTTTAAAAGTTTTATTGTTACTATAATTTAAAATAAATGGATTTAAGTCTAACAAATTATTTTTTTCCAATTTATTTAAAATTGAAAAAATTATAGAAGAGTCTACACCACCACTTAATGATGTTGCAATTTTTACATCGGACACCAATCTAATTTTTGTTGCTTCAGTTAACTTTTCAATTAAATTATTCTGAATATTTTTTTTGTTGGGATTGATTGAAGGAATTTTATTTAAGCCCTGCCACCATCTAGATTTTTTAACTTCTAAATTATTAGTATTTATTAAGTAAGTGTGGCCTGGTTCAATTATTTCTATATCTTTAAAAATTGTTTTAAAATATTTTTCTCTAATAATATCATTTGAATAAAAAGCGGCATTATTGTCAATAATGAAATTTTCGTTTGAAGCTATTATTCCTTTAATTTCTGATGAAAAAATAATTTTATTTTTTAGTTTCGCTATATAGCAGGGCTTTATACCATACCTGTCCCTACAAATTAATATCTCATCTTTTTCTTTATCTAAGATAGCAAATACCCACATTCCATTAAATTTTTCAAAACATTTGAAACCCCATTCTTCGTAAGCTGCTAAGATAACTTCAGTATCAGTTTTTGAAAAAAATTTGTGACCATTATTTTTTAGTTCTTCTCTAATTTGTTTAAAATTATAAATTTCTCCATTAAATATGATCCACTTCTTATTATCCCTCGACATTGGCTGATGGCCTTTTGATGACAAATCTTGAATAGATAAACGGACATGTCCCAATAAAATATTTTTATGTTTCAAAATCCCTTCGCCATCAGGACCTCTATGTTTTATCATACAATTCATTTGATTTATTTCAGATAGATCCAAACTTTGATTATTTGATATAATTCCGTTTATTCCACACATAGTTAAATTTTGATAATTTTTAAAAGTCTTTCAACATCTTTTATATAAGCTCTATCCCATAAATACACATTCATTAAAGAATAATAAAGTTGATAAATAGGTTCATAAGAAAAATAGTTTTTTTCAATAGGCTTAACTTCACTATACATTGCTAAAAAGTTTTTTCCTATAAAGCTTGGATTAAACCATCTTAAGTAAGCTATTTCCATTTCATTATGTCCAAAAAAAGAGCCTGGGTCAATTAAACCAACTAGTTTTTTATTGTTAAAAAGAATATTGCCCTCCCAAAGATCACCATGCAATAAAGATGGTTTTGGAGATGGGGGTAAAATCTGATCAAGATTTTTAATTAGCTTTTCTATTTTATTGTTAATATTATTAGGCATAGGATTTTTTTGACAAATTATTTCAAATATATCATTCATCCTCCTATCTCTAAAAAAAATTGCCCAATTTTTTTCAAATTTATTTTTTTGTCTTAATCCGCCTATTTGTGTATCAAAAGTAAAACCAAATTTTTTTGATGAATTGAAATGAATATTTGTTAAAAAATTTATAAAAGTTCTATCAATTTGTTTCGGTACAATTTTATTATTATCAATAAATTCCATTATTAATATATCTTCATTATAATTCATTAGTTTTGGAAATAATTTAATTTTTTTCTGATTTAAAAATTTTAAATTTTTTGCTTCACTTTTTATTGCATTAAAGCTTTTATTTTTTTTTTTATAAAATTTTGCAATATATTTTTTATTATCATCAGTTTTTATTTTTATACAGTTTATATCAAAAGAATCTGATAATAATTTACTTTCAATAATTTTTTTATTTTTAAAATTAAATTTTAATAACTCTTTAATTTTTTTATCCATTACAAGTTATTTAATAGTTGTATAAATTTTCCCTGTAATTTTTTTTGCATGATTGGTAATATCCATCTTTATCCATCTCTTTAAATCATCATTTTCTTTTTTGGATGTAATATTTAACTTTTTTAATATTTCACTAACCGAAGAAGGTAAGGCTCTTTCATTGCCATCGTTAACTTTAACAACTCCAACAATTTTCTTTTTTAAATGAGCAAATAAAAAAACACCTTCTGCACCACCTTTACAAAAAATATTTTTTTTACTATGTTTAATTAAATAGCTATCAAATTTATTTACTCCACCAATCATATTTGGGTTTTCAATTATATTGTTTATCAATATTTTAACTTCAGTTGAATAATGAAAATTAGAGTTATAGCTTTTAACTAAATTTACAAGAGCTCTTGATAAATCATCTATCTGAAATGCATATTGAGGAGCACTACAACCATCCAAACTGAAATTATTTTTTCTAATTTTTTTATTTGTAAAAATTTCAAATATTTTTCTAATATTGATTTGATGATAATGATTAAAATCTAAATAATTTTTAACCACTTTATGGTTTGACAAACAACTTGCAATCATAGCCATGTGTTTACCTGAACAATTATTGTGTAATTGATTTGGCTTTAATCCAGATAATAATAATTTATTAGAACTCTTTAAATTTAATGGATTATGTACACCACATTTTAATTCATTCACTGATATATTGATTTTTTTTAACCAATTTTGTAATTCTTTAATTTGATTTTTTTCTCCACAATGAGAAGAGCAAGACAGAGCAATTTGCTTAGAATTCAATTTAAATTTTGAAATTGCTCCCGACAAAACAAAAGGTATAGCCTGAAAGATTTTTATTGAAGATCTAGGATAAATATAATCAAAATTATTCTTAGTAGAAAGAAGTATTTTTCCATTTTCGTTTATCACTAAAGCTTTGATGCTATGTTTGCTTTCAATATTATTTCCTCTAGTAACAAAAGTATTAATTTTAGTCATTGTTCATTGCGATTCAAATACATCTATTATTTCACCATCATGATTAAATAAACCACATAAAATTTTATTATAACTTAAAGGCTGTTTAAATAAAGTACACACAACACTGTTTTTTATGTTTTCTATAGAATTAGAATGTTGAGATTCATACCCTCTTACTATTCGAATATATGTACCATATGGCTGATTAATTTTTGAAAAATTTTGATAACCCCACCAAAAGCAATCATTTTGTGCTGATAATGGCCTTGATACATCGACACCTCGATTAACAAATAGTATTTTTTTTGTATTTGTAAAAGCAGCATGCTTTAAATTATAAAAATATTCTTGATGTCCAGGAAAACTAGTTACAACCGAATTAATTCTAATTGTCCATTTAGAGATAGATAAGGTGCCTTGTGACGATATATTTTTAGCTTCATCTTTAGAAAACCCATAAGATTCAATTGTTTTATCAACCCCATGCTCAAACATCCATTCAACTATTTCTTGTGGATTAGGCGCTATTTGTAATTGCATCAATTTTAAAAACATCTCTTCTTGTGCACCTCTTAAAAATATTACATCTTTTGGATCTAAATTATGATTAGCCATTAATTTAAAACGGAGGTCGATTATACTGGTCAGAGTTTCTTTAGCCTTATTTCCTAAACCTATTACATTGCCTAGTATAACTAGTTTATCTTTAGATTTAAAATTCAACAGTATATGTTTTTTTATTGATTTGAATGACTCATAATTTGAATGAATAGAACCTATTGCCCAAATACGTTTAGTATTAGATAATTCTATAAAGTTAGATTCTTTTTTCAATATATTACTTTGAATTCAAAATGGTTTCAATTTTTTCAGTTGATTGAAAATAATCTGTTTTTTCAACAGCTGCTACTTCTCGAGCAAGTCTTTCAAGTGCCATTTGAAACATTTGTCTCTCACTATATGATTGCTCTGGTTGGCTATTTTTTCTAAACAAATCTCTAACTACCTCAGCTATTTTAATTGGATCGCCTGAAAATATTTTTGCGTCATATTCTTGGGCCCTTCTACTCCACATTATGCGTCTAATTTTTGGTTTTAATTTTAAAACTTCGAAGACTTCACTTATTGTTTTTTTATTACAAATTTTTCTTAAGCCTACTTCTTTTTCTTTTTCTAATGGAACACGAATTGTTAGTTTTCCTTGTTCCATTTTAACAACATAGAATTTTGTTTTTATACTAGAGATTTCCATGGACTCAATTTTAACAATTTCACCTACACCATGTTTTGGATAAACTACAATTTCACCGAGTGAAAATTCTGAATTTTTTTTTGACTTCATTATTTTCCAGGCTTGTCACTAAAGTGGTCTTCAAATTTATTTTCAATATTTTCCCACTCAGTTGCATCTTCAGGTTGGTCTTTTTTTTCAGTTATAACAGGCCATATTTCAGAATATTTTCTATTAATTTCCGCCCATTTTTCCATACCAGCTTCAGTATCTGAGTGTATAGCTTCTACTGGGCACTCAGGTTCACATACCCCACAATCTATACATTCATCTGGATGTATGACTAGCATGTTTTCTCCCTCGTAAAAGCAATCAACAGGGCACACATCGACACAGTCGGTAAATTTACATTTTATACATTTTTCATCAACTACATAGGTCATTAAATTATCCTTTAGATTTAATTTTTTCTATAGCTTTAATCTTAGCATTACCACAGCTTACGTCGGATATATATAGCAATCCAGCCAAACGACGTATAAGATTTGATTCAAAATCGTGTATTTTTCCATCAGATAATATGATCTCCCACAAGATTTCTATAAGTAATATTTTTCTTTCTTCAGAATAAATTTTATTAATTTTGGATGTATAAAAATATAGAGATCGTGGCTCATTTTTATTAGATATTCCTTCTTCAATCACTTTGGCAACCTTTGATTTATCTTGTTTGAAAATTTCAACCAAAGCATTTGATATTTTTTCAATTTCATCATTTGAAATAATACCATCAGAATTAGCTGCCTCTATCATAATACCTGAAAGTAATTTTAAATCTGCTAATTCATCAGAATCTTCTTTATTAAGATCTTTTTGAAATATATTGAATAATGAGTCTAACAATTTTAATTCCTATTTTTTATTGTCTATTAAAGTAGTTTTTCTAAAACTGCAAAAGGAGAATTTGGATCTGCTTTTATTTTCTTTTTTTCTGATTTTTTATTTATATCTATTTTATGAACTTTAGATTTACTTTTCTTCTTTTTTAAATTGTTTTTTTCTATTTTCTTTTTTATACCAGCATAAAATAATTTTTTATTTCCACCTAATTCTACACAGTTAAATCCACAGAAAGCTAGTATATTTTGAAGTTGGTTAGCATTACAACCAACTGGATTCATTAGACTTGATGACTCTAAAAATGGGCCAAATTTAATTTTTTGTCTAGCAAGAAAAAAAACTCTTTCAAAAACATCTATTCTCAAAGCAAAACCATTTAAGCAAAGATATCCTATAGACAACCAATAACTTTCTGGCATTTTGATATTTGAAACAAATGAAACTCTACCATCAGTAGGGAGCTGAAAGACAGAATCTATATTAACTTTATTATAAACCTGCCACAAAATAGCACATAGACTCATGGCTGATTTTTTTAAAAAATTAGGTGTAAAAAAGAATTTAGCACCTATGCGAATACCTAATTTAGAAATTTCAGTTTTATCAACTTCACTTATATTTTTTATAAATTCAGAATGCTTACCTATTTCTAATGAGCCTAGTTGATCAAATGTATTATATACTATAGCCCTAACATTTGAGGAAACTGAGTCATTAAGATCGTTTTTTATAGGTCTAAGCTCTTCAGTTATTTTTTTATCAATCCAATCTTGTAATTTTGCTGAAACTAATAGCTTCTTTTCCCCATCTAAATATTCTGAATTTAAAGCTTCCGCTTTAGGGGAATAAATATTTTTACCTTTTAGAAGAAGTCCCACTGGCTCATCTCCCCAAAATATTTTGATATCTTCATTAAGTTTTAATTGCTCAATTATTCCAAGATTAATTGAATCGTAAGGAGCATTTAAAAAATTATTTATTTTTTCTTCTATCATATTTCTTAAGGATTTTTTAACATGTGATAATGAAAAAAGAGAATGAGAAAATGCAATTTCATTCAACTTTAAATCAAAACCATTTATATATCCATACTTTTTTTCATTTAATATCACAGATTTGTTTTCAATACTAAATATTGGGTCATTTGAGCTTTCATTATTTTTAATGAAAAAACTTGCAGAAACATCTATAAATTTATTTGTTAAACTTAAATGAAGCTGATCAGATAAATTATTTTCAATTTGCTGGGTTTTTTCTTGCCAAAAATTAGAATCTGAAAGCCATTCTCTATGGTTAGCTATGTATGTCCATGTTCTGATACTAGAAATTTTTCCAGATAGCTGCTCAATTCCTCCATCACAATTTTCTAAATTACATATTTTTTTATTAAACCAATCTTCTGTAATTTTATTATTGTTATTTATTAATTGTAAAAAAATTTCTTTTAATAGATTTTGATAATTATCATTAAATATTTTTTTAAAATCAGGTATTCTACAAACATCCCAAAGTAAGCTAATATTATTTGAATTTTTAAGGAATGGTTCAAGAGTTTTATCAGCTATTAATGCCTTAAAATTTAATTCATCTTCTGCATTTTTTTTATGTATAAAAAAATTTTTTACAGGAAATTCTTTTAAACTATTTAAAACTGTTTTTGTTGATTGAAAATCAAGTTCTGAGTTTCTCCAATATATTTTTTGAATATCATCAAATCTATGATCCTCAATTGATTGAATTGTGTCACCATCTAAATTTCCAGCATCTCTGGTGTATCCGAAAGTACCGTCATTTTTATACCTTCCAGCCCTTCCTGCAATTTGTGCTATTTCAGCTGAAGTAAGACTTCTATTAAATCTACCATCAAATTTATTAAATGAACTAAATGATACGTGATTAATATTTAGATTTAAACCCATTCCTATTGCATCTGTTGCTACTAAATAATCAACTTTTTTTTCTTCATAAACCTGCACTTGTGCATTTCTAGTACGAGGACTTAAAGAACCAAGAACTAAAGCAGCTCCACCTTTGTATTGTTTTAATGTTTCAGCAATTTCGTAAACTTTATTAATATTAAATGCAATTATTGCAGATCTAGGTTTTAATTTTGAAATATTTTGTTTTGGTAAAAATGATAATTTAGAAAATCTATTTTTATGTTCAATTTTGATAAATGGAAAAATTTTTAACAACAATTTTTCCATACTTGATGAGCCCAAAAAAATTGTTTCATAAGCCCCTCTCAGATTTAAAATTTTGTCAGTAAATACATGACCCCTTTCATAATCTGCAGCTAGCTGTACTTCATCTATAACAACACATTCTACATCAATATTTATAGGCATAGATTCAACAGTGCAAAAAAAATATTTTGCCTCTTTAGGCAAAATTTTTTCTTCACCTGTAAGTAAACCAACTTGATTTAAACCTAATACTTTTACAGCTTTATCATAGTTCTCTCTAGCCAACAGCCTCAATGGAAATCCAAATATCCCAGACTTATAAGAAATAAATTTTTCAAAAGCCAAAAAAGTTTTACCTGTATTTGTAGGACCTAAAATAGCAGAAATATTAACGTCATTTAAAGACATCAATTTTATGAAGCTTTTTTTATAATGGAATTTAAAACATATTGAAGAATTCCACCAGCTTTGTAATATTCAAGTTCTTTTAGTGTATCTATTCTAGTTCTTAATTTGATTTTATTTATTTTTTCCCCTGATTTAATTTCACATTCAATTTCAATTTTTGGAGCAATTTTATCAATTCCACTAATATTCAATATTTCACTACCGTCTAAATTTAAACTCTTTCTATTTTGATTTGATAAGAATTCTAATGGTAATACTCCCATACCAATTAAATTTGACCGATGTATTCTTTCAAAACTTTCGGCTATAACTGCTTTTACACCTAACAACCTCGTTCCTTTTGCAGCCCAATCCCTAGAAGAACCAGTGCCATATTCTTTACCAGCAATTACAACAAGTGGAATGTCATTATTTATATATTCCATAGCAGCGAAGTAAATGGGCTCTGTTTTATTTGTTAGAAATAATTTAGTAATTCCACCTTCAGTATTTGGAATCATTTCATTTTTAATTCTTATATTTGCAAATGTTCCTCTCATCATAATTTCATGATTGCCTCGACGAGATCCATATGAATTAAAATTATCTTTACTTATCTGACGCTCACTCAAGTATTTCCCTGCTGGGCTAAGAGGTATTATTGCTCCCGCAGGAGAAATATGATCAGTTGTTATACTGTCACCAAACATTGCTAAAACCCTTGCATTTTTAATATCTTTCTTGTTAATATTTTCTGAATTTTCAAAAAAAGGTGGCTCTTTAATATAAGTACTAGCTGGATTCCAATTATAAGTAGTATTTTTTTTGCTTTTTATTGCTTTCCAATTTTCATCACCCTCATAAATTTCATCATAACGCTTTTTAAACATTTCAGTTGAAAGAGATGTTTTTAATATTTTTTCAATCTCCTCTGATGTTGGCCAAATATCTTTTAAAAATATTTTTTTACCATCCAAAGATTTTCCCAACTCTTCATTTTGTATATCAATATTAATATTTCCAACTAAAGAATAAGCAACCACCAAAGGGGGGGATGCTAGATAATTTGCTTTTACATTTTGATGAACTCTACCTTCAAAATTTCTATTTCCAGATAAAATTGAACAAACCGTTAATTCTTTCTCAAATATTTGATCAGATACCCAGCTTTCAAGCGGACCTGAATTACCTATACAAGTAGTGCACCCATATCCAACAAGATTAAATCCAATTTTATCTAAATATTCTGACAATCCTGATTTTATCAGATAATCACTAACCACTTTACTACCAGGAGCTAAGCTAGTTTTGACCCAAGGCTTAACTGACAAGCCATTTTCAATTGCTTTTTTTGCAACTAAGCCAGCAGCAATCATAACATTTGGATTAGAAGTGTTAGTGCAGCTAGTAATAGCAGCTATTACTATATCTCCAGTTTGAATTTGATTTTGATTTTCTTTTTTAATTATTTTTTTTGAATCTAAAATCTTAAAAGATTTAGGAATATTTTTTAAAGTTATTTTATCCTGAGGTCTTTTTGGTCCCGCTACAGAAGCATCTACTTTTTCAAGTGATAAGCTTATATATTCATCATAATTTGCAGGCTGATTATCGTTTCTCCACAATGTTTGAATTTTAGAATATTCTTCAACAACCTTAAGGTGCTGCTCATTTTTTCCTGATAATTTTAGATAATTTAATGTTTCATCATCTGTTGGAAAAATTCCACAAGTTGCTCCATATTCAGGAGCCATATTTGAAATTGTTGCTCTATCAGCTAAAGATAGGTTTGATAGACCTTCACCAAAAAATTCCACAAATTTTCCTACAACACCATGATTTCTTAGTAATTGTGTAACAGTCAATACCAAATCAGTTGCAGTAATCCCTTCTTTTAGTTTTCCTTTAACTTCAAAACCAACAACTTTTGGAATATTCATTGATATTGGTTGTCCCAACATAGCAGCCTCAGCTTCTATACCCCCAACACCCCATCCTAATACATTTAAGGCGTTAATCATTGTTGTATGGCTATCTGTTCCAACTACAGAGTCTGGGTATAGATAATTTGAATTATATTTTGACTCAACCCAAATAGTTTTAGAAATATTTTCTAAATTTACTTGATGACAAATACCTGAACCAGGTGGAACTAAAAAAAAATTATTGAAGGACTCTTGGCCCCATTTTAAAAATTCATATCTTTCTTTATTTCTTTCAAATTCTTTTTTTACATTTTGACTATAAGATTTACTTGTGCCAAAACTATCAACCATAACGGAATGGTCAATAATTAGATCAACCCTCGATTCAGGATTTACTTTATTTGGATCAATATTTTGATTTTTTAATGCATTTCTCATAGCTGCTAAATCAGCTAAGGCAGGAACCCCTGTAAAATCTTGCATTAAAACCCTTGTTGGATAGAATACTAATTCTAAGTCTCTTTCTTTTTTGTTCAGATTTGAACAAATATTTTTGATCATATTTTTAGTTACTGACTCACCATCTTCATTGCGAATTAAGTTTTCAATTAAGATTTTGATAGAAATGGGTAATTTATCTAAATCAAAGTTTAAAGTATCTGAAAGTGTATTTAGGTCAAAATAAAGGTATTTTTTACCATTAATTGTTATATTTGATTGAGTATTGAATGAATTTTTTGATTTCATAATATTTTTTTTTAAAAAAAACTTTAACTAAAATAGTACTTAGTTACATTTTTGTATAGTACAAATGTTAATTTATTATTAGATTTCTGCGAAAAATAAAAGAATTTAAAACATTATTCAAACAATTACATTTTATTACAAACACAATTATATTTTTAAATTTTTAGTAATTTAAAAACCAAAGTGTATGTTATTGACTTTGACCGTAAGTTTTGGGAATAAAAGAAAGCCTTTTATGTTAGTCACTATAAATATGGTGATGATGGAGGGAGGTTCCTCCACTTTAACAAATTACAAGGAGCATTAAAATGGCAAAGAAAAGAAGAAAAGCAGCACCTAAGAAAAGAAAAGCTGCACCTAAGAAAAAGAAAAAAGCAGCTAAAAGAAAAGCTGCGCCTAAGAAAAAGAAAAAAGCTGCACCTAAGAAAAAGAAAAAAGCAGCTAAGAAAAAGAAAAAAGCCGCTAAGAAAAGAAGAAGATAGATTATCTTTATTTTTTTGCGACGAGCTTTATTTGAGTTTTCTTTCTCTTATTCTTAAAGATCGTAGATCTAAAAAAACGGGGTTAGCCCCGTTTTTTTATTGTATTAAATTTAAAATTTAATACAGAATAAAATAAATGCTACTTGCCAGTAATTTAACATTTAATAGATCAGATAAAATTATATTTGAAGGTATAAATATTTCAGCCTCATCAGGTAAAATAATTTTTATTAAAGGAAATAATGGATCAGGAAAAACAACCTTATTAAAAACATTGCTAAATTTACTTCAGCCAGCTGAAGGAGAGATTTATTGGAAGGGAAAAAACATAAATAAGAATATTTTTGATTTATATAATTCAACAACTTTTATTTCAGATTATAATTCATCAACGCCTGAAATGACAGTTTTAGAAAATTTATTTTTTTGGAGAAAAATTTCTTCTTCTACAATAAATGATGACTCAATATTAAATTTATTAAAATTTTTGAATATAGATCAATATACCCAAAAAAAAGCAATGCACTTATCACAAGGCGAATTAAAAAAACTAGAGCTAACTAGGTTAATATTAGAACAAAAAAAACTATGGGTATTAGATGAGCCGTTTAATAACTTAGATATTAATTCAGTAGGCTTGATTAATGATACTTTTATAGAGCATACTGAGAATGAAGGAATAATTATCTTCTCATCTCATTTTGATCCTGATTTAAGAAATTTAGAAACAATTCAACTAAGTTAATATGAAATTTTTAAATAAATTGATTACTTTTTTTTGGAGAGACTACAAAATCTTCATCAGTAACATAAATGGACTTTTTACTATTTTATTATTTTTCTTTGTCTCAATTTTTATATTTGTATTTGCTATTGGAGCAAATAAAGAAACCCTAACCTCAATAGGTGTAGGTATACTATGGTCCCTATTATTATTAAGCACAACTCTTTCTTTGAAAAATTATTATCAAGCAGATTTTGAAAATGGCTCACTTATAGTAATGCATATGTCTGGATTAAGTTATGAATTAATTGCAATAATGAGAATAATTTCTCAGTTTGTATTTATACAAATACCATTCCTCTTTAGTATCCCAATTGCCAGCATTTTAATTAATTTATCAATTAATAAAATTCTTATTTTTTTATTAAGTTTTTTTATAGGTTCATTTATATTATGTTGCCTTGCTTCGATTTCAGCCTCTATGAATTTATTAAACAATAGAAATTTTTCATTAGGTAGTGTTATTGTTTTAATATTCAGCTTGCCAGTAATAATATTTGGAGTAGAAATCATTAAATCTGAAAATAATTTTATATTTATTTTAAATATTCTTTTGGGGATACTCTTTATATTTGTTGCAATTTCACCTTGGATATCGAGTATTTGTATCCGTTTAGCAATTGAAAATAAATAAATATGAAAATTTTTTTTAATCCAAATAAATTTAATAATTTTTCTGATATTATTATAAAGCCTCTTTTTTATTTATCAATTTTAGTTCTTATTTTGGGATTATTTTTTGCTTTGTATTTGTCTCCAAATGATTATCAACAAGGTTCCACAGTAAGAATTATGTATGTTCATGTGCCATCTGCTTGGTTAGCTCTTTTGACATTTTTTATAATGACTGTTTATAGCATTCTTGCAATAGCTTTTAAAATTCCTTTTGGATTTATAGTTAATTCTGCTGTAGCACCCATTGGTGCAACATTCACATTTATTTGTTTAACGACAGGTTCATTATGGGGCAAACCAATGTGGGGAACTTGGTGGGTATGGGACGCTAGATTAACATCAGTTGCAATTTTATTTATAAATTATTTAATTATAATTTTTTTAAACTCCTCTTTTCAAAACAAAATATTTAAAGAAAAAATTGTAGCACTTTTTGTTATTTTAGGCTCAATAAATTTGCCAATAATTAAGTTCTCAGTCGATTGGTGGAATACTTTGCATCAACCGGCTAGTATAAGCAAGCTTTCAAGTCCCTCTATAGACTCATCTATGCTAATACCACTTTTAATTATGAGCCTAGCTTTTTCATTAATTGGCCTTTTGATTGCTATTCTACGTATAAAAGCAGAAATATTAACTAGAAAAAACAATTATTAGCATTTGTGACCTTAGGTCCGACTAGATAATATTTAATTATTATAAAATTTTGTTAAGAACGGTAATATGTATTTTTGGTATGTAATGACTTCATATTTAATTGCTTTAGGATTAATTTTTTTATTGCTGCTATTAAGTTATTTGAAATTTAGAAAAAAAAATAACAATAAATGACCCTTCGTTTTCAGCGTCTGTTATTAATTTTAGTTTCATTAATTTTCTTATTAACTGCTATTTTATTGATATTATATAATTCCAAAAATAACATAATTTTTTTTTATACTCCTTCCGAACTTCATAATAGTAAAATAGAATTAGACACTTCTGTTAGAATAGGAGCATTTGTAGAAACAGGTTCTTTAAAAAAAATTGGTTCTAATAAATATCAATTTAACATTACAGATTATACTAAATCAGTTAAAGTTTCTTACGAGGGATTATTGCCTGATTTATTTAAAGAAGGTCAAGGTGCAGTAATTGAAGGTTTATTAAAAAGTAAAAAACATATTCTTGCTGATAAAGTATATGCTAAGCATGATGAAAACTATATGCCATCCTCAATAAAAACTGAATTAGAAAATAACCAGATTTGGCAAAAGAAATATAAATGATTTCTTTAATTGGTTTTTTATTTTTAATTTTTTCAGTTTTTTTAAGCTTAATTATTATTTTTATAAATAGTTTCAGTATATTTAAAGTAAACTTATTTAAATTTTATTTAATTACGCGTTTTGCAACAATTTGCGTATTAATTTCATTCCTATCTTTAATGCTTGCTTATATCGTTTCTGATTTTTCAAATTTTAATGTTTTTCAAAACTCTCATTCGACTAAGCCTTTAATTTATAAAATTACTGGCACTTGGGGAAATCATGAGGGCTCTATGCTTATGTGGCTGACTATTATGTCTTTGTACACCTTTGTTTTTTCATTTAGCAGGTTAAATGATGAAAAATTCAAACAGCATACCATTGTAGTTCAAAATGTTTTATATTTAATATTTGCAATTTTTGTTATTTTTGTTTCAAATCCTTTTTTAGTAAATCTAATAGAAGTAAAAGAAGGATTAGGTTTAAATCCAATATTACAGGATCCATCATTAGCGATTCATCCACCATTATTATACATAGGATATGTAGGTTTTTCGTTAATTTTCAGTTTATCTATTGTCGGAATTTTTCAAAAAAAAATAAATAAAGATTGGATACTTATAACAAAAAAATGGACTCTGTTTTGTTGGTCAATGCTGACTGCAGGCATCACACTAGGAGCCTACTGGGCATACTATGAATTAGGATGGGGAGGATGGTGGTTTTGGGATCCAGTTGAAAATTTATCTTTAATGCCTTGGATAACTGGTTTGGCATTACTTCATTCATTATTTATGACGAGAGGTGAACACGCTTTAGTTAAATGGATAGTATTTTTATCAATATTATGTTTTTCACTAAGTATTTTTGGAACATTTTTAGTTAGATCTGGAATACTAGTTAGTGTTCATACTTTTGCTTCTGATCCACAAAGAGGGCTTTTTATTTTATTAGTATTTTTTTTAATTTCAGGATTTGGTTTTTTAATTTTTTTATTAAAAACACCATCAAATGAAAATGCCATCAACCTGCTTTTTATCAATAAAACTTCAGCAATTATATTTAACAATATAATAATGATCATAGCTTGTTTAACTATTCTTCTTGGAACTATATATCCAATTGTAATTGAAGTTTTAACTGGTTCAAGAATCTCAGTCGGTGGACCATATTTTAATTCAACAGTTTTACCTATTATGCTTCCAGGTTTTTTATTGATGAGTGTTGCCCCTGTTTTGTCATGGCAAACGAATAAATTGAGAAAACATAAAATTTATCTAGTATTTTTTTTGACTATGAGCTTAATAGTTTTAATCGTTTCTTTATTCACAAATTTTAACCCATGGGGGTTTATTGGATTAATAGTAGGAATTTGGGCAATACTAGGGTCTTTAATTTCAATTTTTTTATTTTATAAAATCTCATTCAATTTAAATTTTTTTAAAAATATTAATGCTCATGTGGCCCATTTAGGTGTTGGGATTATGATAATTGGCATTACTGTTTCAAGTGTTTTTAAATATGAACAAAATTACACACTAAAAGAGGGCGAAACCGTAGCTTTTAAAGATGTTAAAATCGCTTTTGCAGATTTAGAAGTAAGAGACAAAAAAAATTTTCAAGAATTAAGAGCCATATTTAATATTAATAAAAATAATAAAAATATTTCCTCAATCAAAGCTGGTAAAAATTATTATTTTGTGTCTAATACACTAACCACTGAAGCAGGCATATTTCATGATTGGTTTCGTGATATTTATATAATACTTGGTGAGCAACACAACGAGAAATGGTCAATAAAAATTTATAACAATCCACTCATTAATTTTATTTGGATAGGCATTATTATAATGATACTATCTAGCCTTGTTGGGATTCTAAAGAAATGAAAAAAATAATTACTTATGCGCCTTTCGTTATATTTTTGATAATTTGTTTTTTTTCTTTAATTTACATATTAAGGAACTCTGATCCAACAAAACCTCCAAGTGCACTTTTAAATAAGCCATTACCAATATTTACAGCACAGAGTCTACTAAATGATAATGATTCAATTTCTCAAAGTGATTTAAAAAATAATATTATTGTAATCAATTTTTTTGCAAGCTGGTGTTTACCTTGTAAGGCAGAGCACTCGCTTTTTTTCAAAATAAAAAATGAATACCCCAATCTTTTTATTTTAGGCATAAATCATAAAGATAAAAAAAATGATGCATTAAAATATTTGGAAGAAGAGGGCAATCCTTATGATTACATAGGCTTGGATCCTGAAGGAATGATAGCACTAGAATTCGGTGTTTTTGGGTTACCTGAAACTTTTATAATTAATACTGATGGAAAAATAATTTACAAACATTTAGGCCCCTTAACAAAAAAGATAATAAATAATGAAATTAAATCGATTCTTGAATAATTTGCTTATAAGTCAGTTAGTTTTTTTAACTTGCTTAGTCTTTAAGCCAGTTTACGGTACAAATGGAATTGAAGAAAAAATTAAAAAAATATCTGTGCAATTAAGGTGTATGACTTGTCAAAACCAAACTATATATGAATCTGAAACAGAATTCGCAAAAGATATTAAAAAACTAATCAAAAAACAAATAATTGACGGAAAAACTGAAAAAGAAATTACAAATTATTTGGTCGATAGGTACGGTGAATTTATTCTATTTAGACCACTAGTGAATAAAAAAAATATATTTTTATGGCTGTTTCCCTTTATATTATTTGCTTTTTCTCTAATCTTTCTAGGGGCCAGATTAAAAAAATAATATATTGCAATAGTATTTATTTCATTTTTTTAAGTTTTAATTATAAGAAACAGATATTAATAATTTACTTTCCTAAAGGTAAATCAAAGGAGGAATTGTGAAAAAATTTATACTTTCACTATTAGCGTTAAGCTTGTTAAGCTTAACAACTATAGCAAATGCAAAATCTATAAGAATAGGTACTGAAGGAGCATATCCACCGTGGAATAACTTAAATTCTGCAGGAGAACTTGAAGGGGCTGAAATTGATTTTGGCAATGAAGCTTGTAAACGTATGGGTGTTGAATGCGAATGGGTTACTCAAGATTGGGATGGCATCATTCCTGCACTCTTAAATGGTAAATATGACATCATAATAGCAGGAATGTCAATCACAGAAGAAAGAAAAGAAAAAGTTAATTTTACTACTGGATATATGACTGACGGTGCAAGATTCGCAGTCTTAACAGATAGTGGACTTGCTGATTTAACACTAGCAGGTATGTCTAAAGTTAATTTAAATAACGCAGGTGGTAAAGAACAAGCTGCTATTGGACAACTAAATGCAGCAATGGATGGAAAAACTGTCTGTGTGCAATCATCTACAATTCATCAAAATTTTATTGAGCAACACATGGCAGGTGCAGTTGAAATGAAATTATATCAAACAGTTGATGATCATAATCTTGATTTAGCAACTGGCAGATGTGATGCTATATTAGCTGATGTTGGATCAATCATTGATTTTATGGAATCTGATGGTGGAGTTGATGTTTCATTTACAGGACCAACTTTTTCAGGTGGAGTATTTGGAGATGGAGTTGGCGGAGCAGTTCGTAAGGAAGACACAGATATTTTAGAAATGTGGAATAATGCAATTGCACAAATGTCAGCAGATGGCACAACTGCCGAAATTACAAAAAAATGGTTCGGTAGAGATATTTCTATGTAAATAAATGTTTAAGCAATCTATAAAAGCGGTCTAATACTAGACCGCTTTTTTTATGCCAAAAAATATACCTTCACAAGACATAGAATGGGTTTTAGAAAGAATTATCAGCAAAGCTAAAAAGTACGTATTTATTAATTTAGCATGTTATCCTGCCGTAGCGCTTTTACCTAATGGAAAAAACGCACATATTAATATTAATGATCCTGATTGGTGGTATAAAAAAATTCTGATCTTTAAAAAAAAATATGTAGATGTTAAGATTATTTGTATATGTACACTTAAAGAAAATGGCAAATATAAACATTATCCTTTGCAATTTGATGATGAAATAACTAATTATAAATAATTATGAATTCTCTTCTTGGTTTAATATTACAAATAATTAGCCTGTATCAATTTATTCTAATAATTTATATTATTGCTACTTGGTTGGTAAATTTCAATATTATTAATACTTATAATAAATTTGTATTTACTGTGATTGATGCCTTACACCGTTTGTGCGCACCAAGTTTAAATTTAGTTCGAAGATATATACCAAATTTTGGAAGTATAGATATTTCTCCTGTTATAGTATATTTGGGACTCTGGTTTATTAAAAGTTTACTAATTGAATATTGGCCGAGATAAAAATGACAAAAATAATTAATGGTAAGGAAATTGCAGAAAATCTTCGTAATAATTTAAAAAAAGAAATTGCAACACTTAACAACAAATACAACAAAGTACCTGGTTTGGCTGTCGTACAAGTTGGGAATGTTGCGGCAAGTAGCGTTTATGTGAAAGCAAAAACTAAAAGTGCTAACGAAGTTGGAATTAGCGTATTTGACCATCATCTTGAAGAATCCATTTCTCAACAAGACTTACTTGATTTAATTGATACACTAAATAAAGAAGAAAATGTTAATGGAATATTAGTTCAACTTCCGCTTCCTAAACATATTAACGAGCAAATTATATTAGACTCTATAGATCCCTGTAAGGATGCTGATGGATTTCATCCATTAAATGTAGGTAAATTATCGATAGCAAACTTTAATGATGAAAAATTACTTATACCCTGCACGCCTTATGGTTGCTTAATTATGCTTAAAGAATTGGGTTTAGAGTTATCTGGCATGAATGCTGTTGTAGTAGGTAGGTCCAACATAGTTGGTAAGCCAATGGCTCAACTACTTTTAAAAGAATCCTGTACGGTCACTATTGCACATTCACGTACTAAAAATTTACCATTAGTATGTAAAAAAGCTGATATTTTAGTTGCTGCAGTTGGAAAGCCTGAAATTATAAAATCTGACTGGATCAAAAATGGCGCTATTGTAATTGATGTAGGTATTAATCGTATTGAAATAAAACAAAATGGAGAATTGAAAACTAAGCTTGTAGGGGATGTTGATTTTAAAGCAGCTCAAGAATTAACTTATGCAATTACTCCAGTACCAGGAGGTGTTGGACCAATGACAATCGCATGTCTACTAAGAAATACTACCATAGCCTTTAAAAATATTAATAATTTTTAAATAAATTCTTTTAATATTATTTTATGCATTTTATCTGGAGTAATTGATTTTCTACAATCTTCACAGTGATTACAAATATATGATTTGGCACCACATGGTGAGCCTTCAATATCTAGATAAATATTTTTATGGAATTTATATCCAGTAATTTCTGGATTTATCCATCCACCAAAATACACTACTGCTTTTTTTGATAGTGCTGCTGCTGCATGTGAAAAGCCACCCTCTGGTCCCAAATAGATATCACATTTATTTAAAACTGCACAAGAAGTTCTAAAATCATTTTCACAATAAGCAATATCATCAACTTTATTTGTTTCATTATGGACTGACTGAATAATCAAAAAATCGTTTTTAAGTTTATTGGTTAATTTTAACCAATTATCCAAGCCCCAATCTTTATTTCTATGTTTGAATCTAAATTGGGGATCATTTAATTTTGAGCTCCCAGTTTCTAAAAAAATTATTCCTTTATATTTTTTTTTATTTTTTTTATTCCAATCATTTTTAATTTCTTCAATTATATATTTTGATAAATTTATTTCATCATTTGAAAAATATATTTCTCCAGGTGTTGGTTTGAAATTCTTATTCCATGCATAATTTCCATCTGTTGATTTTTTTCTATCAATATAAGGTCTATTTTCATTATGATAATCTATTAAGTGTATTGGTTTTGAATTATCAATTTCATTAGAGTCAGTAATATACGGATTATTTATATATATTGGGGACTTATATGCCTTGCCTATAGATTTATTTCCTACTACAATTTGTCTTTCTGGATATTTTTCTTTTATCTGCCTTGCAAATGCAGTTATCATTAAATCATCACCTAATCCCATGTAAAAACTATTTATTTTTTAATCTTAAAGAAGAAATTTTTATAAAGCCCTCAGCATCCTTTTGATTATAGTCACCTTTTTTATCAAAAGAGACCAAACCTTCATCATATAAACTATTTTCTGACTTTCTACCTTCAATAATTATATTGCCTTTAAATAATTTCAATCTTACTTCACCATTAACATTTTTTTGCGTACTATCGATTAAATTTTGTAAAGCTTTTCTTTCTGATGAAAACCAATAACCATTATAAATAATTTCAGCATATTTTGGCATTAACTCATCCTTTAAATGTGCTTCACCTCTATCCAAAGTTATAGATTCCAATGCTTTTCTTGCATGTAGTAAAATTGTACCACCTGGAGTTTCATATACCCCTCTTGATTTCATACCTAAATATCTGTTTTCAACTATATCAATTCTACCTATCCCATGCTCTCCAGCCATAATGTTCAATTTTTTTAAAAGTTCATGTGGTTTATATTCCTTAGAATTTATTGCTACTGGATCACCTTTATAAAATTTTATAATTATTTCTTCGGGGTTTGATGCAGACTCTATAATTGATTTGGTTCTAGTATAAACATGTTCAGGAACTGATACCCAGGGGTCTTCTAGTATTTTACCTTCAGAAGAGGTATGTAAAAGATTTGAGTCTGTGCTAAAAGGAGGTTCACCCTCTTTGTCTTTCGGAAAAGCGATTTGATATTTTTCTGCAAAGCTAATCAGTTCATTTCTGGAATTCAAATCCCAGACTCTCCATGGAGCTATAACATTAATTTTTGAATTGTTAGCATAATAACCTAACTCGAATCTAACTTGATCATTTCCTTTTCCAGTGGCTCCATGAGCAACTGTATCAGCACCCACCTCATTAGCTATTTCTACCTGCCTTTTTGCAATTAATGGCCTTGCAATAGCAGTGCCAAGTAAATAGTTTCCTTCATACATAGTGTTGCACCTAAACATTGGAAAAACATAATCACGCACAAATTCTTCTTGTAAATTTTCTATATAAATTTCCTCTACACCTAGGCTTAAAGCTTTTTCTTTTATTATTTCTAACTCAGCACCTTGTCCAATATCAGCAGTGAATGTTACAACTGGACATTTATAATTAATTTGTAACCATTTGAGTATAACACTTGTATCCAAACCACCTGAATAAGCTAAAACTATTTTATTTGGCATTACTTGCATTCATTCACTAGATCATTAAATGCTGCTGTAAATCCATTTAATGAATAACTATCGTTTGTTATAGTACCTCTTGAAGATTCACCTGTTATAATCAAGCTTAAACCCTTTTTCATTGCATATATTACTTTCTTATCATCATCTGTCCAAGCTGAGTCAGGACTATCCTCTACTGTATAAAAATCAAAATCTGTATTATCAATCTTAACTAATATATTTTTCTCGATATTATAATCGTATCCAGCTTCTATTTGGACAATATTTTGATCACTTCCAATAATTCTATAAACTAAAATATAATTATCTCCTCTAATTTTGTTTTCGGGCAAATCAGTTTCAGTTGCTAAGCTACCTATATAGCAATACTCATCTTCTTGAACAAAAGACCATTTACCAGGTTCCAGAGCATATGCATTGCTCGATATTATAAACAAAACCAGTATGTAATTTACTATTTTAACCATTTTAAACTAATGTCTATTATACCATTCTTATACAGGTTTGAAGTTTAAGATAAAAACAAACTTATTTTTTTTAAGTATCATATGAAAAATATTATATTTTTTGTTTGATACTTTAATTTTTTTTCCATATTGTTAATTTATGACTTTTTTGAGATCAATAATTTTACTTATTTTGATATCCAAACCGATTTTTGCAGAAGGTTATGATGTTTTTGGAATTGGTTATTTTGACGTAAAATTTGATGGTTCAGCTTCCAATGAAGCTATAGATTTTCGCTATGAAAGAAGGTTTGACAAAGTTCTTGTTGATATAGGCCCAGAAGCAGATAATTTTTTTTATTTGAAACCTTTCGCAGGAATTGAAGCAACATCCGATTCTTCATACTATATTCTTGCCGGAGTTTATTTAGAGGATAATCTTGGACAACTTTTTACTGGAAAAGAATCAAATTTAATATTTACACCCAGTTTTGGAGGTGGTTATTATGATGATGGAGATGGAAAAAAATTAGGAAATGATCTTGAATTTAGAACAACTCTTGAATTAAGTTATCAAATGAAAAATAAAAATAGAATAGGCCTCTCTTTTGGTCATATATCAAATGCAAATCTAGGCGATAAAAATCCTGGTGCAGAGATTATATCTTTATCTTATCAAATCCCATATTAGTTTGAAATCAAGATACTTTTTTGTTTATTAACAAATTTTAAAAATAATTTTTCTAATTCATCTATTCTATTATTCTGCATATTTTGATGAATCCTAATTTTATATTCTTTGCTGTTAGGTATGCCAAAAAATATTTGTAATAAAGGACTTAACAATCTAAAAATTGAATCTTTGCCAATATTAGGTCTGATAAAATCAAAATATTGATGAATTGTGTTTTCATTAATTGATATTTTTGTCTTAGAATTAAAAAACATTTCATCAACTTTGCTTAAACAAAATGGATTATGTTGAATCAGCCTCCCAACCATTACACCATCAAATTCTTCTGCCAAATCTTGAGCTTTGTCTAGACTATCAATTCCACCATTTAAAATAAATTTTATATTTGGATATTTGTTTTTTATTTTTCTAACAAACTCATAATTTAATTGAGGTATATTTCTATTACCTTTTGGACTTAATCCATTCAATATAGCATTTCTTGCATGAACATAAATTATATTAATTTCACTCTTTAAAACTTCATCAATAAATTCTTCAAAGAAATCATAATTAAAATTTTTTCCAAGCCCAATTCTGCATTTTAGTGAAACTTCAATATTTTTGTTTATTTTCATTGATTCTAAGCAGTTTTTGACAAGAGTTTTTTCTTTCATCAAACACGCTCCAAAACTTCCTTTTTGTACTGCTTTACTCGGACATCCGACGTTTAAGTTAATTTCATCATATTTTAAAGTATAGGCAAGTTTTGAACACTCTTTTAGATCTTTATAATCTGAACCTCCAACTTGAAGCGCAATCGGATTTTGATTGTCATTTTTAATAATTAAATCTTTATTTTTTGAATGTATCATTGATTTTGTTGCTATCATTTCTGTAAATAGAAAAACTTTTTTTGATAGTAGTCTATATAATTTTCTTGCATAGGGGGTTGTATATCCCATCATAGGTGCAACACAAAATTTTCTGTTTATTTCTTTTATAGCCATATCAAATAGAACATTGTTAAACTAATTGTAAGAATATTTTTTTGAAGGAAATTTTTTAGATTTAACTTCTTTTGTATATTTTGTAACTGCATTTGAAATTAATTTTTGAATATTTAAGAAATTTTTTACAAATTTAGGTTTTTTTTCAGTAGAATCAAAATTTAATAAGTCATTAATAACTAATACTTGTCCATCACAGAATTTAGATGCCCCAATTCCTATTGTAGGTATTTTTAATATATCTGTAATTTTTTTTGCAACATTTTTATTTATACATTCTAAAATAATAAATTTAGCACCAGCTCTCTCCAAATTTTTTGCTAATGAAATTAAATATTTTTCTTCTTTTATATTTTTGCCTACACTTTTTATTTTTTTAAAATCACTAAATCTTTGAGGAGTAACACCTATATGACCTACAACATTTAAATTATTAAAAACTAAATGTTTTAGTATAGAAACATTTTTATTGTTTGATTCAATTTTTATAAAATTTGCTTTAGAGTAAGCTAACAATTTTTTTGCATTTATTAATGCTTGTTTTTTATTTTTATAACTATTGTAAGGCATATCAATTATAGTCATAGATCTTTTTACATTCTTGCATACTGCCCTTCCATGTTCTTGCATAGTTTCAATTGATACATTTTGAGTGTTTCTCATATCGTATAATGCAGTTGCTAATGAATCACCTATTAATATTAAGTCAACCTTTCCATCTAATATTTTAGCCATAGCTTTGGTATAAGCAGTAAGACATGTAATTGGTTTAATTTTTTTTTGCTTTAATAATTTATTGTAATTAATTTTGTTCATTGACTAAAATAATTAAATTAAAGTTATTAAGTTTGACGAAGCATTGCTGAATCTTTGTCTGCATCACTTCCGTATTTATAAGCAAATCTTTTTGGATCTCTATCTTTTAAAAGTAAATTAGTTTTTCTATTTGCTTCATCTACATAGTTTTCGAATTCTTCAGGACTAGTAAATCCATCTACTTGAATTAAAGAGGATCTATACAATAAATCTTTTAATCCTCTTCCTTTCCACCATAAATTATTTTTCATAACATCACGGTAAATAGGAGTTCCTGGTAACGGACTAAGTATTGCAAAAGAGTAACTATCTGCACCACTGTTAGACGCAAAATCTATTGTTTTTTCCATTTCCTCATAAGTTTCACCTGGATAGCCTAAAATCCAAAATGTATGAACCAACATACCTGATTTTTTTGCATTTTCTATTGAGGGATATATCGTTTCTTTTGGAAGCCTTTTATTGATTACGTCATCTAAAACTCTTTGCACACCACTTTCACAAGCTAATGTAATTTGGTAACAACCTGAATTATACATAGCATTGTACATTTCTTCCTGTTTATTAAAATGATAATTTACTTTAGTACCATTTGGTGTACACCATGGAAGTCCAATTTTTTCTAATTCGGTACAAAGTTCATATAGACCTTTTTTGTTTACAGTAATTGTATCATCTTCAAATTGAATTTCTCCAATATTAAATTCCTTAACATCATTTTTAATTTCATCCATAATATGTTTAGTATTTCTCCATCTTGTATTATTACCCCACATATCTGGAGTTGTACAAAATGTACATTTTTCTGGGCAACCTCTTGAACACATTACACTTAAAACTCTTTTAGATCTAGATTTTGCAGAATGAAAAGCACCTATCTTAAAGTATGCTTCCATGTCTACTAAGTGTCTTGCAGGTCTTGGAAGTACATTTAAATCATTAATTCTTTCTGTGGGATTTATTAAAAATTTTTTATCTCCAGTTTTTTTAACCAATCCACTTACTTTGCTAACATCTAAATCATTCATAAGAGCATCAACTAAACTTAAAAATGAAAACTCACCTTCACCAATTAAAGCAAAATCAATACAATCATTTTCAAGATCTTCGATTGTATCTGGAAGTTTAGAATTATTATTAAATAAGGAATATTTATAATCACTGACAGCATTTGAAATATGATTACCACCTAAAATCACATTAATATTTTTATTAACTTTTTTTGCCAATCTAGCAATCTGATGTGCCGAGCCTAAAAAATTAGAAAATAAAACCGAAATACCTAAAACATCAGGAGAAAAATCATCAATTAAATTCATAATATCTTTATCTGATTGACCAATCATCACTTTATTTTTTTGTAAATCAACAAATTCTCGATTTTGCCAGCCATTTAAAGCAGTATCTATTATTTTTACTTCATGTCCATTTTCTATAAGAACTTGAGCAATTAACATTAAACCTAAAGAAGGTTGAATTCTATTTACACCATCAGCCATGCCTTTTAAATTTGGACTTACTAATAAAACTTTGGCTTTTTTCATAATTAATGTTCTAGATTAAATATTTTATAAAATATACTTAATTTCTTTTATTTTGCTTAATTAAATTTTGGATTTAATGAAATTAACAAATAATTCTAAAGAATCCCCTTTTTTAATATCATAGTATTTCTTTAAATATGAATCTATTTTTTGGTCAAATTGGTTATTGTAATCTGAAGGATTGGATAAATAAGTATCAATTAACCCAATAAATTCTTCATAAGAAGAGATATTTTTACCTGGGATACAATCAATATAATTTTCAGTAAATGTAGCATACTTATTATATTTTTCATAATCATGTAAAAAAAATATCTGAGGTCTTTTCAATAGACAGAAGTCAGTAGTAGTTGCTGAATAGTCATTTAATAAAATATCAACCTCATTCATAAATTCACAAGTATCATAAAAAGGATATTTATTACGATCAATATAGATAATTCTCCTATAGTTTTTGGGAAGCTTATTAGGCAGGCTGTTTACATGTAAAGAATAAAAGAAATAAATATTATTATATTCTAAAAATTTATTAAATGATTCAATATTAAAATTTTTCATTAAACTTAATGGAAAATCGTAATCATAAGGCCTCCATGTCGGAGTATAGAGAATTATTTTATTGTTTTGAGTAACTTTATTATTTAAAATATAATTCAAAATTTCTTTGTTTTCATATTTTTCATTTACTAATATTTTATCAAAAAATTGATCACATCTGGGTAAGCCAAATTTTATTAATCTTTCTGAAGGTAATTTAAATAAATTTTTTCCACTTTGTTCTAATGATAAGTCTGAACAATAGTTGACAAAACTAAATTTACTAAAATTTTCTATTTCTATTTCTTTAAATTTAATTGTTGGTGAATTTTTCGGACCACTTCCATGGTGAGTAGTAATTTTAATTACATTTGATTTAATTAAATTAAAAGGATTAAAATAACTAGTTCCAGAATCAATAACTATCTTTGCATTAAGAGTAACGTATAAAAATAATAATGGATTATATTTTAATGCTATATACTTTAGATCATTTTTTTTAAGATAACTTATAATTTGCTTATTGCTTGTAACCCAATAGACGTCATAGTTTGTTTTTTTAGATAAATATTCATATAAATATTTTGGACTTTCACAATAAAGATTTTTGTTGTAAGTTTGTAGTATTATTATATTTTTATTAAACAGATTAATTCTTAAAGGGATAGAAAGAAAAAAGATAATTTTATTTAAAAAAAATTTTAAAAGCAACTTCATAAATTAAACTTTTTATATTTGATAACTTATTTAATCATACTATATTTTCATTAAATTATAATTTTTTATCAATATAAAGCAGATATATTTATTTTATCTACCCTTACGAAGAGGTTCCATTTCAGGGATATCAGAAGTTATTGATGGCAAATCATCTTTAACGATTTTTCTCAATGATTTATCGAAGCTTGTTTCTCGCTTATTTCTTTTTAATTTTAAAATATATAAAAATAGCTCAACAAAATAATTCAATGTTTTTCTATTTCCTAGTCTCTTATAATCTTTTATCAAAACAAAAATTGGTAGGAAAAATCTTAGTTTATATAAGATTACATATAAAATTATTCTACAAGCTGTCTTTGATTTAAAAATTAAATCATCTTTTTTAGACCTTTTTCTTCTTAAACTTGAAGTATTATGGTGGTTATTTACCAACTGCATCACACCAAATTTCTTTACAAAAGCACTTACTGTTCCACAATAGATAATGTATTTCCATGAAAGCACTATACCCATAGGGAATTCAGTAAAGTTTAACATTGATTCGACTGCAGAAGCATCTTTATCTGAAACATATAATAGGTATTTTTCTTCTTCATTAACTGATGTGCCTATTAAGCCTACCCTTCTTCCATATTCATATAATGGAGTTCCTGGCAAAGCTTGCGCAAAATTAATAGAAAAAATTAATGGGTTTAAATTTTTATTTAAAGTATAGCAGTTACTTGTAAATTTTAACGTTTCTTTAACTGTTGAACTATTTTCTCCAGGCATAGCAAGAACCAATTGAATAAGTGTAGTATAAAAACCCACATCTACAGTCCATTGATGAGCATTAATATTATCTTGTAAAGAAGTCTTTTTTTCCATTACAGACAACATTTTTTCACTACCTGTTTCAAGTCCATAAAATATTGTTGTACAGCCACAATCTTTCATCATATGTACCATTTGCTCATTGACTGATCTTGCTCTAACAGAACCAACATACCAAAGGATATCTCTTTTCTTTAATTCATAACAAAATTCTTCGAACCATTTTTTATCTGAACCAACAGATTCCATGTAAGGTAACAAAAAACCAACATTATATTTTTCTATTAATTCATCTAATCTTTTCATTAATACTTTAACCGGTATATGTTTAATTCCTTTATCCCACCTATGGCAAAACGTGCATCTAGCCACACATCCTTTTCCAATCATTAAGTTAAAAAAAGTTTTGTTTTTTCTGTGAGGTTCATAAGTTCGTTTATCATATTTAAAGTATGGGTATAAAACTTCACCATTTTTATCAAAAACATCTGCTATATAAAAAGGAGTGGTTTCTTTAAAATCAGATAGATCAACCTCATACATATCTTCTTCATCAATATATTTTTCATACCCAGTGTTAATCATTTTTCCATTATCATCATTAAAAACGATTCCTGGAATATCAGCATACTCCATTAAGTTTCTTGTATTCATTGCTTTTTTTACAATATTATAAAAAACTTTTTCACCCTCGCCTAATGCACAAATGTCTATTTTAGTTTTGTTCAATACTATTTCTGCACTGGCTGCCATATTACCACCTAATACAATCAAACTATTTGGTTTTAATGCTTTAAATTTGATGCTTAAATCTTTAACAAATCTGTATGTAGTTGATGTAACCGCACTTATACCTAAAATTTCAGTTCCATTTTCAATTATTTTGTCTAGTGTTTGATCTACGTTGTACCTATAATAATCAACATTTATAAATTCTGCTTCAAGACCATTTTTTCTCAAATACTTAATTATTGAAAGACTACCTACTGGAGGAAATCTAGCTAACTCAGAAAAAGTAGTATTTATAATTGTAATTTTCATAATTATTTATTTAAAGAATAGCTACTTATGTACATTAATGTTTATTTAAAAACTAGGAAAATAGATATTAACTGATCAAAATGACATGATATAGTTCTAATATTTAGTGCCCGTAGCTCAGTAGGATAGAGCACCAGATTCCTAATCTGGGGGTCGTGAGTTCGAATCTCGCCGGGCACGCCAACTAAACTGCCCAACATCACTGAGCATACTTTATTCAAATTTATCTGAATATATCCATGGGATAACTATTGCTATAGCTACGTATAAACAAAAAAATAAGACAATAGGCATCAAAATATTTGAAATACCAATTTGAGCAATAGGGCCTAGGATAGAAGCATAAATTAAATATATTAAATTCGATCCTATAAACCAATAACCACCAATTTTTTTTAAATTATATAAAAGATATATCCCATAGATTACGCCTATTTGAACAATCAAAAATATAATTAAATCAATTGTATTCGGTTTTATAACATAATCAACACCAGGGAAATTAGTGCCTTCCCCCAAGTAACCAATTAATATAAAACGATAGAGAGTATCAATAGTATCTCCAGTTAAAAGTATTATCATAATCCAATAAATAATTTTAAATAAACGATCTTTCATATTTGTATTTATAAAATGAAATAGAACTAAGTTAAAGAAGATTTTTTAGTTTATCATTAAAAGGTTAATCAATTAATTTATAAATTATATAAAAAAATCTTTTTTATAAACATTTAGCAATACTAAATAAATAGTAACTAATGAGGCCACAACAATAGTTAAATCAATGACCATTATATTTTTAGCTGAAAATTCATCAAATAATCTTGAATAAATTAAAGCTAGAGTTTGTAAAAAACTAGTAATAGTAATTAATCTTAATATTTCTAATTTCCCTACTGGGTTTAAATAAATATACATACTGCCCATGACAAGTATACCCAGAATTGATGCACCAATACTTCTAAGCCAAGCTATATTTATATTTGAAGCAATTGAAAAACTTACAAACCATTCAGGAGTCAAAAAAAATACTATGCCATAAAAAAAAGAAAGAACTGCTAATAACAAAAAACTAAGTTTAATCATAATTTGAACAAAACCCCTATTTTTTACAACAGGGGTTTTGAGAATTATTTATGCAGAATCCTTAACTGCTGCGTTCCAAATAATTAGACCAAAAAGTATTTTATTTACAAAATCAGCAAGGTTATAAATGCCATTTAATGTGTTAGCATCAACACTACCCATCATGTGGCCAAATATATAGCCAAGTGGATAAATAGCCCAACCTACTAATACAATGATTCTCATCGCATTAAATGCAGATTTAACAGACTCAGTTGTTGCAGCTGCTTTACTAGCTTCACCACCAAAAATTTCATAAATGATAATTGCCCATCCAATCATACCAATTATAAAACCTATCATAGGAGTTAAATAACCAGCTTCACCTAAATAGCCACCTATTACCATAATCAAAGTTCCAACTAATAATCTCCAGAAAGAATTTGAAGATACAACTGCACCTGCAGCTACTAGAATTAAAAAGAACTCAACCATTTGTAGTGGAACTGTTAATACCCAATCAATATATCTATATACTACTGGTGATTCTCCAGTAACTACCCAAAACTCTCTCATGTACATGTAGTGTACTGCAGCTATGAACGTAATTAAGCCCGCAACAACCATTGAAGTTCTCCATTTTGCAGAAACCCTCATTCCTTCATAAAAAAAGAAAATTGTTGAAGCCCACATAGCAATTGAAACGATCCAGAATGTAATACCTACAAAATCAGATCCTTGTAAAAAATTATGTGCCATAAATACTCTCCTAAAATATAATGCTTATAGATTAGTAAATTAAAAAAAAAATAAAAAAAGATGAAATTTAAACTAAATATATATTTAATATTTTCTTTTATTTTAGAATAATTCTAAAAATTTGGAATTTTCCATTAAAAGTCTTAAGATAAAGAATAATTTAATTTGTTTATTATTTAATTTTAGAACTTACCTGTTGCTTATCAATTTCTTCTTTTTCAGGTATTATATAAGCTATTGAGCAGTGATCTAAACAATAGGGTTTGTCTTCGAATCTTTCTTTTCCACAAAAGTGAAATTCTGCTTCATCAGGATGACCCTCCGGCCATTCACATCCTCTTTTACCTATTGGTGAAAGTAAATTTGTGCCTTTATGTGCTGAGCTTCTTTTTTCATAAATTGAAATGGTATTTTCTTTAAAATTATCTCCAGTTTGTTCATCTAATTGTTCAAAATTTAGTTTTGGCATAACTGGTGAACGAGCTTTTTTTCTATCAGGTTTTACAGCAGTTCTTCTTATTGGTGAGGGCCGTCTTTCCAATCCAATTCTATGAGCTTTTCCCACTACAGCATTTTTTGTAAATCCTAACAATTTTCCAATTTGAGCAGTGGGAAGCCCTTGATCCCAAAGCTCCCTTAATCTAGCTACATTATCATCATTCCAAGACATTTTAATTACTTTCCTTAATTATCTATATATAGTGGTTTATAATTTATATTATACTAAATATATAAGTGAAAAAACATAAAACTTTAATTTTTGTTGAAAAATCAATAAAAAGTTCACTATTTTTGTTTAAATGTGAATAATTTATGAAAAATTTAAGTAATTACAGCATTAAAAAGAAAAAAGTACTATTTCGTGCGGATTTAAATGTACCCGTAATCAATGGCAAGATTACCGATAATTCTAGGATTGTTGCACTTAAAAATTCAATACAAAAATTAATTAAGCAACAAAATAAAATATTTATTTTAGCACATTATGGAAGGCCGAATGGGAAAATAGATAAAAGATACTCACTCGAATTTATATGCCCTATTTTAGAAAGTATTTTTAATGTTAAAAAAATCCATTTTTTAAAAAGTTTAGATTTTAATTCTGTAAAACATAAAATTAGTGAAATTAATTTTGGAGAAATATGTTTGATTGAGAATATTCGTTTTCATCCTGGTGAAGAAAAGATTGATCTAAATTTCGTTAAAGATTTAAGTAAAAGTTTTGATGTTTATGTTAACGATGCTTTTTCAGCATCACATCGAAAACATGCCTCAATTACTGGATTTGCAAAATATTTACCTGCTGTAGCAGGGGATTATCTTCTTGAGGAAATAAGAAATATAAATTTGTTTCTAAAAAACAAAACAAAACCTAACTTTGCTATTATTGGAGGTTCTAAAGTTTCTTCAAAAATAAAGTTACTGAATAATTTAATTGAACTCTTTACTACCATTGCTATTGGTGGGGCCATGGCTAATACTTTCTTGTTATCAAATAATCAT
>CEUZ01007681.1_pt1 | contig 35004 bp, 32 predicted proteins | sample 361511 | NCBI WGS metagenome assembly CEUZ01 (sample SAMEA2622822, study PRJEB7988) | marine metagenome | biome: marine biome (ENVO:00000447); feature: surface water layer (ENVO:00002042); material: "saline water (ENVO:00002010), including plankton (ENVO:xxxxxxxx)" | depth 5 m | reverse complement strand
CAGAATGCCCGCCACCAATAATGCGATCATCATCACAATGATCAGCAGCTGGTTATTGACCGAATACTCAATGACCTTCGCCACAAAGGATTGCGAGGGGTCGCGCGTCTGGTTTGGATCAGTGGTTTGCATGTGCGCCTCCGGCTGGCATTTCTGTGATTTCAGGGGCTTCGGCCTCTACCTTGTCCGGCCAGTCGATTTTCATCGGATGACCTTCGCCATAAGGGTTTTGCACCTCATCGCCAAGCTGGAGCCAATAGGTGTCCAGACCGTGCGCCATATAGAATTGCAGCCCTTTGGATTTGTAATGCTGGGGCTTGCCCTCCAGCAGCCATGGTTTGAGCGCTGTCACCAGATCATTCAGGCTGTTCTGCCATTCTTTATCGGTCACATTGTCCTGTGCGGCTTTGAGTGCCATTTCCGCATCTTCCAAAACAAACTGCAGTTTGGTGCCACGGAAGACGGGCATCAAATGATCGCCCAGCGTGATGGCGGGCATAATCATGTTCGGGTTGGGTGTGCGCCCAGCCGTCAGCTCTTTCTGCATATAAATGGCGACATCAATCAGATGATCGATCATTGCCAGCTGATCATCCGTCATGTCTAGAAGAGCAAGCGGCATCTGCATGCGCTGCATTTTGCGGAAAGATTCTCGCAAGGCGCTTTCAGAGTCGATCAGGAATTGTCCGCTGACCACCACCTTGTCTTTTTCAGCCAAGCCGTCCAGCACTTCCGTGCGGCCTTTATATTTCAATCCGGCCAGAATTTTGCGCGGCTGGAAGCGCCCCTGATCCATGGCCACCACCACAAAGTCGCCGTCCTTGCTTTTAAGAATAGCATCGCCTGGGATGGACAAACGGCGATCAACGCCTGTTTCCAGCTCCACATCGGCGTAAGCGCCAGGCTTTAATTTGCCGTCCGCATTATCCAGCACCAGCCGGATCCGGCCTGTGCGCGTGGCGCGGTCAATCGTGGGATAGATATAATCAATGGCGGCTTCTTTTTCTTTTACCCCAAGGGCTGGGAGAGAGACCATCGCCTTTGTCTCTTTGGTAATATACGGGATATCCTGCTCGGCCACGCTGACATCAACCCAGACCGTGTCGTAATTTTGCAGGGTCATCAAATTCATACCTGGCTTGGCATAGGTGCCGTCACGCACATTCATCGCACTGACCAGACCGTCACTTTCCGCGTAGTACGGGACGCTTTGAAAGGCTTTGCGGCGGCTCTTGACCTCTTCGATGGCGCGTTTTTGCATGCCTAAAGACACGAGGCGCTTGGCGGCGGAGCCAATCCGGCCTTTATAGCCTGTGGCAATAGCGCTTATCAAATCCTGCTGCGCAGAAATCAGCGCCGGGCTGTAGAGATTAAAAAGCAGATCGCCTTTTTTCACTTCATCACCCATAGCCTGGACTTTCAAATCCTCGACCCAGCCTTCCACGCGGGCGGAGATATCAAATTGCAGCCGGACATTTTCTGTCACATCACCATAGCTGCGCACCAAGGTGCCAAAGCTGGCCATTTGCGCTTCCTCGGTGCGGATGCCTGTATTCTGGATCGTTTCAGGGTCGATGGTGACGGTGGTGCGTTCCATGCCGCCTTTATCGCTATTATCCATGCTTTCCATGGCTGCGCCGTCATCTTCGCTTTCTTGTTCGCTGGCCAACTCCACCAGATCCATGCCACAAATCGGGCATGTGCCTGGGCGATCTGCGACATAATGTGGATGCATGGGGCATGTATATTGTTCGGCTTGCGCCATCGCGGGGACGGCAAATAAAGCCAGTATTAAAAAGAATGCGGGGATAAATTGTCTCATTCTGACACCTCCTGAAGTGCTGGCTCTTGATAAGCGCCTATGATGTTGGAATTGAATTCGGCGGCGCGGCTGATATGCATTTCTTTGACCGCTGCCAGTTGTGCCTGAATGTTCAAGCGGTCGATTTTGGCCAGCAAAACGGAATCTAGATTTTCGGTTCCGGCTTCATAATTGCGCTGCGCGGCATCGATCTTCTTTTTCATCGCCCAGTCTTTGTCCTGCAGGACTTTGACGTTCTTGGCGGCGGCATCGCGGTTGCTCTGTAGCGCGGTCATCTGTTTGTCCCAGAGGCGGCGCACATCGTCATAAGCGAATTTGGCGCTGCGCTCACGCTCTCTCGCAGCTTTGAGTTTGGGTTTTTGGTTGCTGTCAGCCCAAAGCGGTATGCTGATTTGTGCCTGTATCGAAAACCAGTCATCGCCGGAGAAGCTGCCGCGCTCACCATCCTCGCGCTGCTTATAGACAGCGTTGATCCCAAAATTCGGTAGGAAGGCAGCATCGGCTATACCGACACCTTTTTCAGCGATATCGATATCCTCGGCGGCGATCATGACCGGATAAAGCGCTGTGGGGCTTTTGTTCCAAACCATATCGGGGACCTCCGGCAACTTGATATCCGGTACATTATCGATCAGGCGTATAAATTCGGCTTCAATAGAGGCCAGCCGCGCATCCAGATCATTGAGCTTGCGTTCGGCCTCGGCGCGTTCTACGTCCACTTCGGAAAATCTTTGATAAACCGCGCGGCCTGATTCAATCTGGCCTTTAAACGTGTTCTCCAGCTCCTTGTAATGGCCGAGCTGGGTCTTGATCAGTTTTTTCTGGGTTTTAACACTCTCATATTCGGCCAGCTTGGAGATCAGCATAAAGCGCAACCGTGCATTGGTGTAATCCGCCATGAGCTTTTGCTTTTCCGACATTTGCTCATAGCGCTCAGATTTGGCTTCCCGCGCGGCAGGGTTGGGAATGCTTTGTGAAAACCCGATCACTTTGGAGGTTGGCAGGAAGCGGTCAAAAGCCGGATCCGATATTGGCATGTTATCAACGCCGATCATGAACATCGGATCGGGCAGGCCCAGCTCACCTTCAGCTTGTGATTTAAGCGCTTCGCTGCCCGCTAAAATGCTCTCCACTTGCGGGTGTTCACTAAGGCGCTTTACATACGCCTCAAAGGTCTCGGCATGGGCGGGCATCGATGCCAGCAGAGCAAAAAGCGCGGTGAATATTATTGTATGGTGTTTGTTTCGCATGGTCTGATCTCCTTTTGGTTAAGCGAAAAGCGCATAACAAAATGCACTTAGCGCCCGTCATATTTCCAATGACAGGCACACTAAAAGAGATCCGTATTTAGATGCGGAAGCGTTGTGTGGTGAGGTAGAGAGGGCGAGACGGAAGCTTATTCGCGCTCTCAAAAGGTGGGCCACGAATGACATTTGGTCTGTAGAGGAAATCATTATAATCAATAGCTAGATTTGCCCAAACAAAATCAACATCGGAAGAATCTTGAACCAAATCGTAGCTATTATCTATTTGAGCAAGATCAATCCCGAGACAGTCCATATTCGACATAAAATCACAATCTGTTGATTGCTCATTCGATTCGTGACAAGGAGGTAAATCAGATTTTGTTTGTTCAGAAGCCTCTTTTGCATGAGCCTGCATAGGACAAAAAGACATGCTGCACGCTAAAGATAGCGTGAATATCGCAAAAATCATTAATGTCGAAACAGAAAATCTCATAATTTCATTGTACACCTAAATAGTTAAATTTCAACTTTAATTATTTTATTCGTAATCTAAGTCAATTGGTTACTCTTTAGTTTCAAATAACCATTATTAGAGTATTCGTTTCGGGGTATCGCTTACACAACCAATTCTCTTTAAATATCTGTATATATTAGATTTTTTCTAAAAGGTTGCATGGTCATACCAGGAAGTGCGACCTGCGATGTATAATCCTAGTTATTTAATTAAATCTCGGCATGACATTTATTATTTTCGCTACCCTGTTCCGATGCCTTCAAGTGAGAAGGTTAGTAGGGTTAGTTGCTCTTTGCGGACACGTTGTCCAAGAGAAGCCTTGCGGCTAGCTAAGGCATTGGAATATCATAGTGCAAATTTACTTAATCACATGGATTTGCGAGATATGAAACACTCTGAGGTCATGACAATACTTAAGACGTATTACGCAGAAGTGTTGGAGCGAGCAAAGACTCGTATCCTGCCCCCGCAACCAATTTTCAAAGTGAATTTAGTTTTATCAGTGATTATATTTCCTCGCTAAACTCGACTTGTTCGGGGACGCGTGTGAAGGCGATTTTTGTGCCGACAAAGCCTGCATCCGTTTTGGGGCAGCTTCCGAGGTTGATTGCGCCAGCTCCAAAACGTTTATTAAGAATATCCATAGCTTGTGAAAGTTCGGCCTTGTTGAGTTTGCTTTGTGTTTGAGGTGTGTCAAAGAGGTCGCGTGTGACGTCTTGTTGTTTGTATAAATCATGTAGATTGATGGAGACTTTAAGAAGTGTTGCTTTGCGCGTGTCGCGCTGCATGCGTCGCCATAGTTCGCAGAATGACTGGGAAATTGTAAAGTTATCTTGTGTTGGTGAAAAGGTGGTTTCGGCGCCCCAGTATGTGCGCTGTGTTGTGCAGATACCAAGGGAGAGTCTTTTGGCGTACATGTTGTGGCGTCTGAGGCGTGTACATGCCTTGATGGTTAGGCTGCGGGCGATGTTGTAGGCATCATCGCTGGCGCGGTGCTCAGGGTCGAGGACGCGGCTATGTCCGACGACACGTTTTTCGGTGCTTTGATCGGGGATGTCATATCCGCGTAGATTGTACCAAAATCGTTCTCCGGCGACGCTGCCCCAAATTTTGCGGGCGTGCTTGGGGGAGAGGTTGAAAAATTGCTCAACTGTTACAATGCCGGCTTTGTTGAGGCGTTTTTCTATGTTTCTGCCGATCCCGCATAGGTCCCTCAGTTCGAGCGCGAATAATTGTGCGCGGTATTGATGTGGGTGCAAGATGACGAGGCCATCTGGTTTTTGCATGTCGGTGGCTGTTTTAGCGAGGAACATATTCGGCGCAATACCAATAGAGCAGCGCACGTAATCACCAATGTTGGCTTTTAGGCCTGCCTTAATTTTGTGAGCAAGGGCGGTGGCTTGTTCTGGTTGCCTTTCATTGCTTAGGAGCAAGCAGGCCGCCTCATCGACTGAACACACTTTGGTAATAGGGATGTGCTTTTCCACTTCGTTGAATATGCGGTGATGGTATTCAACGTATTTGTCGTGTCGTGCGAGAACGCAGATTAAGTCGGGGCAGAGCTTTTTGGCTTCGTAGATTTTTGTGCCTGTTTTTATGCCGTAGGCTTTGGCTTCATAGCTTGCGGCGATGGCGCAGGTCGCATCGGTGTTGCTTGGTACGATGGCGATCGGTTTGTTTCGTAATTCTGGGCGGTCTTGTTGCTCAACACTTGCGAAATAGCTGTTCAAGTCGAAGAAAAGCCATTTGAGTTCGCCAACAGGGGCGAAGGTGTTGTTGTTTGCGCTGGATGTCATTCTTGATTTTTGCCGATAAAGGTCAAAAGAGTCAAGAACAAAAAGTGAACATATTTGTTTTTTATGATGTCTTACAGATTCATACTAGCAGCCATAGTGCGCAGTTTATATTCTTGTTCTAGAATTTGTTTGGGACGCTGCCAGTAACGCTTGTGTGTGAAATATTCAACTTCGGCGGCGCGATCGCTTGGGCATGGGCCGCGTTGTGGTTCTACGCGGGCGTACATGGATATTTTATGTGCGAGATCTTCAGGGATAAGGCATGACTGTGCGATGGCTTTGCCGCTGAGTGACAGGGCGCTGCGTGTTGTGAAGCCGTATTCGTCTTTGAGTGTCTTAAGATAATCGTTATTCGTGTGGTTTAAATATGCGTCAACGATCAGTTCGCCGGAAGACCCCATATTGAGCATGCCAGATGGATTGCGTTTGCTGCCAAGGGATGAGGCGTGACGCGCTTTTGGCAGCGTGCCGCCTGTGATCTTTGTGTTATATCCAACGAGGAGGTCCAAGATCAGGTTTTTAGTGAGATCTGTTATGTTGCACTGATCTTGCGATGAGATTTTATCTGCGATGTCTGAAAAGGCTATGGCGCGTGTCAGGTGGCTATGCCAATTTTCGCTGCTGAGATATGCGTCGATATGCTGTCCGAATTCATTATCCATGCTGGCGCGGTGTTGCGCGTGCGCTTCCAGATTAAAAAGGGTCTTGAGCTTATTGTAGCAAGCATGTTTAGCCTGATCGTAAAAGGGACGTGTGGACATTTTTAAACACCTTCTTTTTTTGAAGGACACTGTTTTGCATAATATTTTTGTGTAAGCAAGGAACATATGATGGAGTTTGCATGTTAAGTTGTTTCACCTTCTTGTGTAAGGGCTGTGGCGAGTGTTTTTCTCGTGTCTGTTCAAAGTGCGGAGCTTTTATGTTATAATCAGCATATATGCAGCGCGTATTCATTAAAGTAATAAAGGTGCAACACAATGGCAGATGACCCCAAGGATTGGTGGCGCGGGGCCGTTATGTACCAGATTTATCCGCGATCATTTCTGGACACGACAGGCAGTGGCACTGGTGATTTAAAAGGTATTATCGACAAATTAGATTATGTTGCGTCCTTGGGCGTGGAGGGCATTTGGATTAGCCCTTTCTTTCGTTCGCCGATGAAAGACTTTGGCTATGATATTTCCGATTATCGCTCTGTTGACCCGATGTTTGGTGATCTCGATGATTTTAAGGCTTTGCTGCGGAAAGCGCATGATTTGGGGCTTAAAATTATCGTTGATATGGTGTTGAGCCATACCTCGCGCGAGCATCCTTGGTTTATTGAATCGAAAATGGATAAAATTAATCCCAAGGCGGATTGGTATGTGTGGGCGGATCCAAAAATTGATGGATCTCCGCCGAATAATTGGGTGTCTATTTTTGGTGGATCGGCGTGGCATTTTGATGTGCTGCGCGGTCAATATTACCTGCATAATTTTCTGACGGATCAACCTGATTTGAATTACCACAACCCAGAGGTTGTTGAGGCTGTTTTGGGGGAGTGCCGCTTTTGGCTGGGTTTAGGCGTTGATGGCTTGCGTTTGGATGTGATTAATTTTTGCACCCACGATAAGGAGCTTTTGGACAATCCTCCTCGTGATCAGCATGGCGCGGCGTCACAGCTGGACTTTCCCGATGTGTACAGTATGCAATATCATGTGTACGACAAATCACGCCCTGAAAATTTCAATTTTTTGCGTAAATTGCGTGCGCTGCTTGATGAGTATCCAGGCACGATGTCACTGGCTGAGATTGGTGATGATGACTCGGTTAAGGTGTCGGCGGCTTATACGGCCAGTGATGATGTGCTGCATACCGCGTATAGTTTTTCGTTCATGATGAATAAGGGGCGCCTGCCTGATGCGAACTTCTTTCGTAAGCATATTGAGGAGCAAGCATCTTATCCGGGGGATAGCTGGCCTAGTTGGGCGTTTTCTAACCATGATGTGGTGCGCGCCGCCAGCCGCTGGTCGGGAACGGATTTTGATCATGATCCGCGTTTGTCACGGCTATTGATGGCTCTGCTATGTTCTTTGCGCGGGACGGCATTTATTTATCAGGGGGAGGAACTTGGCCTGCCAGAGGTTGAGATTGCTTACGCGGATATCCAAGACCCTTGGGGGCGATACTTGTACCCTAAATGGCAGGGGCGCGATGGGGAGCGCACACCGATGCCTTGGGATGCGGAGCAAAAGAATTTGGGTTTTTCTAAGGCTGATGACACGTGGCTTCCCGCATCAGAAACGCATCGTGATCTTGCCGTTTCAGTGCAGGAGGAGGACCTCAAATCGCAGCTTCATTTTACGCGGGCGTTGTTGGCGTGGCGGAAGACGGTTCCGGCGCTGGCCAAGGGGGATATCACCTTCATTGATGGTTTGCCTGTGGATGTGTTGGCGTTTTACCGGTCACTCGGCGATCAGCGCGTTCTTTGCGTTTTCAATTTGTCGGCCTATGAGATGACGGTGTCGTGTGAAGCGCTGGGGCTGTCGCCTGAGGCGGCCGAGATTGCCTTTGATCAATCCGTTGTCAACGTTGAAGGCGAGGGCTATGTCTTGCCTGCCTATGGATTTGTTTTTCTGAAGTAAGATAGTTTTCTTGACATAATGCCATACATTTGTGTATGTCTTTTCTGAAATAATATAATAACTATGCTTTATAGAGGGTATTTTTATGAAAGGGGCAGCATTTTTTGCTGATCGCGCGTGGGATTATCGTATCACGCCGTCGGATGTTCGTTTGCACAATTCTAATGGTTTGAATCAAAAAATCAGAATTTTAGGCGGCGCGGCGCTGGAAAAAGAATGCTCGGGGCACATTGGTGGCGCTATCTTGTCTTTGGAAGAAGCAGAAAAAGTTTTAGGTGACTCTGAAGTTTATTCTCGCACGAATGCGCACCATATCAGTCGTTTGGAGGAATTGTTGCGCCCAGCCGCGCAGTCTGTGCCTTCGTCAAAGGCGATAACTGTGCATGATCGTCCAGCCTTTGTATTTTTAAATGAAAAATATATTGCCAAGCATTGGTCGAAGGTGATGCTTAACCTGTCGTCGCATTTGGCGGTTGGGTTGGCCTCGCATTTAGAGCGTGATGCTTATCCGCATCAGATGATTGATGCTGGTGGTTATAAATTGCTGCAACATAATTGGCGCTTGCCAACGCCGCATGTGCAAATGGTTGATTATATGCGAAACGGCACGCCAGTGCAGTTGGCAGAAGAATTGAATGCGCTGGGTAAGCCTGTGCTGGTGACGGCGCATCATGATACCGTTCAGGCACGGTTGGCGCCACTTGCGCAGTTGGATCAATTTGTGCAGGCTGGTGTGAAGGTGAAATCTATCACGGTGAGTGACCTTCGTGATCATACTTCTGCCTTGGAAGGGGATGTAATTTCGGTTGTGCAGCAAAGACACCCTGTGAAGAGAGATTTGATGCTCGCGGTAGGTGCGCAGCCTATTGATGAAATTGCATCAATTTTAGATGATGCATATGACGTGCCGCCTTTAATGTATAAAACGCCAGATAATTATCGTGATCAATTTCATACGGTATCATGTGCGTTTGGGTCGACGACTGCTGCGGTTAATGTTGCTTATGCCTTTCGCCAAGCCGTGCAAAAGAGCACAGTGTCAGGGGTTGTCTTGCAATCAAGACGCGGTGAGGCGCGCTTGGTCGGTGCCATAGGTGCGCCAAAGGTTGTTGATTTATTATCGCGTGGTTTGCCGTTGGCTTCGGCTGAATTGAATATGGGGTGTACGCCCCCTAAAGAACAAGATGGTAATCCGTTTTATTCGGCGCTGCGCAGTCATTACCCGTTGATGGAGTTGCCCACATATCAGCAAGAGGAAATTGCAAGCGCGGCGAAGCATGCGCTGGGGTTTGTGACGAATCGCGGCAAGAACTTGTATCCTGTGTTTGCAGACGCGCATGACGGTGATCATGGTGATCGTCATGTGCTAGGATATTTGACGACGTCAGAGGATATTTATTACGCCGCGACCCAGTTGAATTATTTGATTTCTTAACAGCCGCGGCTGATATGATTTTGCGTAGAAGGGGCATGCCATTGTGATGATGGTATGCCCTTTTTATCGTGTGCGTTTGAAATGCGCATAAAAAAATGCCCCGAGGGCGTCACCGCATCCCCGAGACATTTTTGTGGAGGAGAACTGTATTTTACGAGTCGCTTGCGCCAAACAAAGAGCCGTAGCGGCTTTCGAATTTTGAAAGCTGGCCTTTTTCAACAACGCGACCTGTGCCACCCTGCCAAGCTGGGTGTGTTAAAGGATCAACGTCCAGTTTCATAACGTCGCCTTCTTTGCCCCATGTGCTGCGGGTTGTGTATTCTGTTCCATCAGTCATCACAATTGTGATTTCGTGGTAATCTGGATGTGTATCAGCTTTCATAGTTTTCAATCCTTACTTGAATGAAGCGGATTTTTAACGTCTATTAAGGCGGATTGCAAGAACTTTATTGAAAAAAATATAGGAAAACGTGATGAGTTGGTGGTTGCCGCATCATTTTGATGCGAAAAGGCCGTATTTACAGGCACGCGGACGTATTTTGCGTGCGGTGCGTGAATGGTTTGATCTGGCCGAGTTTGATGAAGTGCAAACACCTGTTTTGCAAGTGTGTCCCGTGATGGATGCGCATATCCACGGTTTTCAAACGTCGCTGAAGGGGCCTGATTTATCGGTGCTGCGCGATATGTACCTGCATACCAGTCCTGAATTTGCGATGAAGAAATTGTTGGTTGCAGGGTGCGAGCGTATTTACCAAATTGCGCCTGTTTTTCGCAATGGTGATCAATCGCGGCTGCATAGCCCAGAATTTACGTTGCTTGAATGGTATCGCACGGGGACGTCTTATACGGCGATGATGGATGATACGGTGGCATTGCTGCGCCATGTCGCAACGGCGATAGATGTGCGCGAGTGCCGCTTTGATGGACGTGTGTGTGATGTGTTCGCCGATTGGCAAAAAATATCAGTGCGCGAGGCCTTTGATCGCTATGCCGGGATTGACCTGGATAGGTATCTGGATGATGTCGAGGGATTTCGCGTACAGGTGCGAGCGGTGACGGGGCATGCCGCGCCTGATGATGCGTGGGATGATTTGTTTTTCCGCGTGATGGCTGATAAGATCGAGCCACATTTGGGGCAGGGCACTGCGACGATTTTGTATGACTATCCTGTGTGTATGGCATCACTTGCGCGCAGGTCGCCTGATGATGAACGCTATGCCGAACGATTTGAGGTTTATGTGTGCGGGGTCGAACTAGCCAACGCGTTTAGTGAGCTGACTGACGCGGATGAGCAGCGCGCGCGCTTTGAAACGGAAATGGCGCATAAACAAGCCTTGTACGGAGAGAGTTATCCTTTGGACGAAGAATTTCTTGCGGCGCTGGCGCATGGTATGCCGCCCAGCAGTGGCAATGCGCTTGGGCTGGACCGTCTGGTGATGGTGATGAGCGGGGCGCAGCGCATCGATCAAGTGCTGTGGGCACCTGTCGAGATCTAGGCTAGGCGATCATCGTTGGTGATGTTGGGTCAAGACCGTTATTGGCATTGTCGAGATTGTCGATGACGCGCATGGCATCGTGATATGCGATTTGGGCGCTGTTGATGCCATCGCCGTCGTAATAGCTTTTGCCCGAGCTATCTTTCGGTACGGAAGCCCATTCTTTGGAGAGATTGGTCAGTAAGTCTTGCCCTTGCAGGCGGCCAAGGCCACGAATCGTTGCAAGTTCAACGGCCATGCGGTCTTGCATGGCGATGTCGAATTTTTCATTGCCGCTGAGCCCCATGCGGTCAACCAGCATTTCCATCGTTGGCAGGATAATTTGATATGCGCCGCACGCCGCGGTGCCGAGGCCTTCTGGGTTGTTTTCACGTTGCCATTGCATGACCTGATTAATGGTCATGTCTGTAAAGTTAGCTGATCTGTTGCCGTAGGCAATGTTATAGCATTCAGGGCTGCCTACGGAATGTTCGGCGTCGCGGATCATTGCGAGTAAGCCTTCTGTCCCCGCGGGGTAAGTAGCTTCACGCGTAGTGAAGAGATCAGGGCGTCTGTTGTTGAGGTCGCTTAGTGCGCCGTAATTAATGCCTGATGATTGTTCAAGTAAATCTTGTTTGGCCTGACCCGGGGAGGGTTCGTTTGCAGCCTGTGAAAGCCATGTACTGGCATCTTGCCCGGTTACGAAGCCGAGTATCTGTGCAAAAATTTCAAAGGCTTGCATCGAGTGTTCTGTGCCTTCGTTTTGGCTTTGTAGCAGGTTTAAGAGGAATATATTCAGCAAGCTTTCGCCGTCTTTGGGTTTTTGCGTTGCTGCGCGCTGAAATTCAGGTGCTTTTTTGTCGGAGGTAGTTGTGTGCGTTTCAGGCGCTTCACGCAGATCAATAGGCGTGGTTTCACCGCGCACGGCAGCGCGAAAACCATCAGTATTTGTTGGTTTGTCTTCTGGGGTTCTGTCGTCTAAATGTGTTTCGCGATCGGTCACGTTTTTGCTCTTTTACCTGTATTTGCCCTTATTATGGGGGAGGCAGGTTAAAAACGCGTTAATTTTGATCTAAAAGTTTATGAACCGTTGCGATGACCGTTTCAGGGGGCATGTTGTCGAGGTTATCTTCTTGTAATACGGTGATATTATCGCCTTTTGGGGCGTGTTTTACAGGATTGGTGTGGCCGGAAAATAAAGACACGCATGGGCGGCCCGTTGCGGCAATCAGGTGCATTGGCCCTGTGTCATTGCCGATAGCAATGCGTGCCCCGCGTGCGAGCGTCGCAATCTGCGGCAGGGATGTTTGGCTGTTTAGGTTGAGTGCCCTTGGGCATGTTGCAGCAATTTCGTCAGTGGCGATTTTGTCTTCTTGCGTGCCAATCAGGACAGGTTGGATGCCTGCCTTTATTAGGTCATGTGCCAGCGCGGCGTAATGTTGTGCAGGCCAGCGTTTATAAGGGTGCGCGGCGGCGCATCCAGGGACGAGAAGGGCGTAAGGGCGCTTTAGGGCGTCAAACTGTGAGATGTCCGTTTCCATCCATGCAAGGCGATCAATGTGGATATCTGTAATGCCGGCAAGGGCAAGGGTTTGTACGTGGCCGTCAAAAGCGTGCCCAGCAGTGCGGTGGGGTGATGTGTTGCGATGTGATGCGCCTTTGGCTGTGCCAACCCATTCGGGTTTGGGACGTTTGAGGAGTTTGAAATAAAGGCTTGTGCGGTCATTGTTCTGCAAATCATAGATCCGCGTGAAGCGTGCGCTGTTTAGTTTGTTTCGGAAGGCGAGTATTTTTAGTGGATTTGCCCAAGATGGTTTTTCATCGATCCAGATGTCGTTGAAATATCCGCATTGCGCCGCGAATTTTTGGAAAGCCTTGGTCGTTAAAAGGGTGATTTGGGCATTGGGGTGATGCTTGCGGATGGCGTGCATAGGGCCGAGTGCCTGAATAAAGTCGCCCAGTGCGCTGAGCTTGATTACAAGGATATTTTCTGTCGCAGTATTCATGAAGGCTTAGTATAGGTCGTTTTTTCTAAAAAGAAAGGGCTTACCCTTATGAACAGGAGGGTAAGCCCAAGTTAGTCGTTGTATTAAGGGGCGCGTAGAAATGAATAGGGACGCCCCTTAAACTTTAGTGCTTTGAGGCCTTTTCTGCGCCAATGCCTGTTTGGGCACGCAGATATTGCATCTCAAAGGCTGTGCGCTCGGCAATTGCGGTTTCAGAGGTGTCTGTCTTCGAGAAGAACCAGATACCAACGAACGCAACCGTCATCGAGAAGAGCGCAGGATACTTATAAGGGAAGATCGCTTCGACGTTGCCGAGGATATCTACCCAAACGATTGGACCAAGGATCACAAGGATCACTGCCGTTAACAAGCCAAGGCCACCGCCAATAACGGCGCCGCGTGTTGTTAAATCTTTCCAGTACATAGAAAGCAGCAGGATCGGGAAGTTTGCGCTTGCGGCAATTGCGAAGGCCAAACCAACCATGTAGGCCACATTTTGCTTTTCAAACAAAATGCCCAAGATGATTGCTAGTAAGCCTAGGCCAATTGTTGCAAGGCGTGATACTTGCATTTCTTTTTTCTCGTCAGGATGTCCTTTACAAATCACATTCGCATAAAGGTCATGTGAAATTGCCGAGGCACCCGCCAGCGTCAAGCCAGAAACAACCGCAAGGATTGTCGCAAAGGCCACTGCCGAGATAAAGCCAAGCAAGAGGTCGCCGCCTAGTGCGCTGGAGAGCTGAATCGCGGCCATGTTATTACCGCCGATAAGCTTGCCACTTTCATCCATAAAGTCAGGATTGCCCACAAGGAATGCGATCGCGCCAAATCCAATGATGAAGGTCAGGATATAGAAATACCCGATAAACCCTGTCGCAAAGAACACAGAGCGGTGTGCTTGTTTTGCATCCGGCACTGTGAAAAAGCGCATCAAGATATGCGGAAGGCCTGCTGTACCAAACATTAGGGCAAGGCCCAATGAAATTGCCGAAATTGGATCAGACACCAATCCGCCAGGTCCCATAATGGCATCGCCTTTAACATGGTGTTCGACAGCTGTGGTAAACAGTGCGCCGATGTTAAAGTTAAAGTGTGCCAAGACCATAAAGGCAATCAGTGAAGCACCAAACAGCAGTAAGCATGCCTTGATGATTTGTACCCATGTGGTGGCAATCATACCGCCAAATGTTACGTAGACCATCATCAATGTACCAACGAGGATAATCGCGTAGGTATATTCCATGCCGAACAAGACCTCGATCAGTTTACCTGATCCGACCATTTGAGCGATCAGATACAGGGCAACTGTGGCAAGTGTGCCAAGTGCGGCCAGTGTTCTAGTTGGTTTTTGTTGCAAGCGATAGCATGCCACATCCGCAAAGGTAAATTTACCAAGGTTGCGAAGGGGTTCTGCAATCAAGAGCAGGATAATAGGCCACCCGACCAAAAAGCCGATCGAATAGATCAATCCGTCATAGCCAGCCGCGAAAACAAGGCCTGAAATCCCCAAGAAGGAGGCTGCAGACATGTAGTCACCCGCGATGGCGAGACCGTTTTGAAAGCCTGTAATTTGACCGCCAGCCGAATAAAAGTGCTTGGTGCTGGTCATTTTGCTGGCTGCCCAGTAGGTAATGCCTAATGTCAAGATTACGAAGACCGAGAACATACCCACGGCAGTTGTATTCATGTCACCTGTCATGATTATTCTCCTTCCCCGAATTTTTCGTGTAATTTTTCGGTAAGAGGCTCAAGCTCGGTATTCGCCGCATGGACTGCGATGCCCGTTACGATGAAACTGAAGAAGATGATGCCTAGACCGACAAGAATGCCCAGAGTCGTCGGGCCATCGCCAATTGGCTTGGCCAGTACCTCCGGTGCGAAGGCAATTACGAGAATATAAACATAGTAAACTGCCAGCATTGAAATGGCCAAAGGCTTGACGATTTTTTTGCGGGTTTCTACTAACGTTTTATACTCATCGCTATTGCGCAGATCATTTAGTTTTTTCTCAACCATAGCGTTTCTTTCTTTTTGTTAATTGAAGTCCGTATTGGACTGCTCCCATCTTTATATATTACCATATTTTGTGCTATTGACCGAAGAACTAGATGTGCTGCGATGCGGTACAACCTTTTGTATATACTTGTATTTTCCCATAAATGCAGACAATGCGCTACACCTTTCGTGTAACGCATTGTAATGGCTTTATTTTATCAACCTAAGGTTGTATTTATTTGCTGTCTATCAGGCGATTTACAGTGCCTGGATCTGCCAGTGTTGAAATATCGCCTAGGCTATCTAAATCGCCTGCGGCAATTTTGCGCAAAATGCGCCGCATAATTTTGCCAGAACGCGTTTTGGGTAGGTCAGATGCAAAATGGATGACATCGGGGGAAGCGATTGGGCCGATGATTTTTCGGACCAGTTTAACGATGTCTTTCTTTGTTTCATCACTTTCTGCAGCGCCTTCACGTAGGATGATATAGGCGTAAATACCTTGTCCTTTGATTTCGTGCGGGTATCCGACGACGGCACTTTCCGCAACATCAGCATGTTCGTTGATGGCCTCTTCAATCTCTGCCGTGCCAAAGCGGTGGCCGGATACGTTGATCACATCATCGATGCGCCCTGTAATGCGCAAATCACCGTCTGCATCGCGCTTTGCGCCGTCGCCAGTGAAATATTTGCCCGGGAATTGTGAGAAATAGGTTTCTTTAAAGCGTTTATGGTCGCCAAAGACGGTGCGCATTTGCCCCGGCCATGAGCCCGTGATGCATAGGCGTCCTTCGGTTTCGCCCTCAAGAATGTTGCCTTCGGAATCAACCAAGACGGGTTCGATGCCAAAGAACGGCTTGCAGGCTTTGCCCGGTTTCAGATCGTGACAAGCAAGCGGTGTAATCATGATGCCGCCTGTTTCAGTTTGCCACCACGTATCAACGATAGGGCAGTTTTTCTTGCCAACCACGTTATAGTACCAAAGCCATGCCTCAAGGTTAATCGGCTCGCCGACTGTGCCAAGAATGCGTAAGGATGAGCGATCTGTTTTTTCGACATATTCATCGCCTTCCTTGAGGAGGGCGCGGATCGCCGTTGGCGCGGTGTAGAACAGGCTGACTTTATATTTATCAACGACTTGCCAGAAGCGTGAATAGTCAGGATAGCTTGGTATGCCTTCAAAGAAGACGCTTGTGCAGCCGTTTGCCAGCGGGCCATAGACCAAATATGAATGACCAGTGATCCAGCCAACATCGGCCGTACACCAATAAACGTCTTTGTCTGCGTTGAGGTCAAAGATGATCTCGTGCGTGAGGGATGCATAGACCATATAACCGCCAGTGGTGTGCAAGACGCCTTTGGGTTTGCCGGTTGATCCGGATGTGTACAAGATAAAGAGCGGATCTTCGGCGCTCATCTCCTCGCACGGGCAATCGGTCGATTGTTTGTCTACGACATCACGCCACCAGACATCTGTTTTATCGTTCCATTTAACCGTTGATCCTGTGTGTTTGAACACTAAAACATGCTCAACGTCAGGGCATTTTTCCAAGGCCTCGTCAGTGTTGGCCTTTAAGGGGACTTTGCGTCCACCGCGCAGGCCTTCATCGGCTGTGATGATAACTTTTGCGCCGCAATCTTGGATGCGGTTTGCAAGTGAATCTGGTGAAAAGCCGCCGAAGACAACGGAATGCACCGCGCCAATGCGGGCGCATGCCAGCATGGCATAGCTGGCCTCAAGGACCATTGGCATATAAATAATGACGCGGTCACCTTTTTTAACGCCCAGTTCTTTAAGAGCGTTAGCGGTTTGACTGACCTTATCTTTTAATTGCGCATAGGTGACGGTGTCATCACTGTTTGGATCATCACCTTCCCAATAGAAGGCTACTTTATCGCCTTTGGTGTCTATATGGCGGTCAATACAGTTGTAACATGCGTTCAGTACGCCGTCTTCGTACCATTTGATATCGACGTCGCCATTGTAATCGGCATTTTTAATCTTTGTCGGGTTTTTGAACCAGTGCAGGCGCTCGGCCATGCCTTTCCAAAAGGAATCAGGATCTGTGATCGATTTTTTGTAGAGGTCGTTATATTGATCGACGCTAACCAGTGCATGGGCGCGTGTGTTTGGTGACGGTGGGAAAACTACATTCTCTTTGTCGCTTGTTGTCATGTTATAACCTCGTTTCTTTGTGACCTGATATATTCAAATAGGGGTGCAAAGGGTCGTTCATACAGATATGAACCGAGCATTGCGTAAACGCAGAATAGATTTGTACCCCTTATTCGATTATGGAGTGCTATTGCTAATATTATATTAATATCTTATTGATTTCCTTATGATTTTTCGCTGCGCCGCAGCAAGATTTATGTGTGCAGTGCAGCGAATCTTGCCTTTTTGGGCGCTCAGTACGGTTTTTGGTTTTGAAGCGCTTAAGAATGTTTTATGCTGCGTGCATGAAGAAATTTTGGATGAATCTGTTAAAACCGAAAAGTGGCCATGCAAAGTGGCTGATTTTCGCGACTTTGGTTGTTGTTTTACTGCTTGGGACCGCTGGGCACCTTGGCGTGATTAAGCAATATTTGGATACGGACCAGTTAACGGTGCATATCGGCGATTTTAAGATGAGCGCGTATGCAATCTTGATATCGGTTTCGACGGTTGCGGTGGTGTTTTGGAGCGCTGCGATATTGTTGGAGTTTATCGAGGCCAGAGTACGCAGTATTACATCTTTGCGGGCGACTAGCCGTACGCTGATTTTAAAGATCATTAATATTATTGTCTATGTGATCGCGTTTTTATTCTCGCTGGATATGGTGGGAATTGACCTGAAGGCTTTGACGATTTTCAGTGGGGCGCTGGGTATTGGTTTGGGTTTTGGTCTGCAAAAGATTGCCTCAAACTTTATCAGCGGTTTGATTTTGCTTTTGGAGCGCGCGATTGAGGTCGGTGATTTGGTTGAGCTTGCTGATGGGACTTTTGGTTTTATTCGTAAGGCGCGCGCGCGTTATATGCTTATTGAAACCTTTGACGGCAAAGAGATTCTTGTCCCGAATGAAGATTTTATTGTCAGCCGCGTTGTGAACTGGACATTCACCAGTACACAAGGGCGTGTCAGTTTGAATATTGGCGTGTCGTATGATGCGGATGTGGATCTTGCTCGTGAGCTGATCTTAGAGGCCGCGCGCGAGCATCCCAGGTGCATTAATAACCCAGATCCGAAATGCTTTTTGATGAATTTCGGTGATAGCTCGGTTGATTTTACGCTGCATTTTTGGGTGGATGATATTACTTATGGCCGTCTTGAGCCTCATAGCGAGGTGATGTTTGCCATTTGGCACAAATTCAAAGAAAACGGTATTGAGATCCCGTTCCCGCAGCGCGACTTGCATATTAAATCTATGCCAGACAATGCACTGGCTGAAGGCACTGTCACTGCGGTAGATGCGCCAAAGAAAAAGAAAGTGGCGACGAAAAAATCTAAGGCGACAGAAACGACAAAGACGAATAAGGGGGGTGAATAGATGCCTGATTCTTTTATTTTACATGCATCACTGTTTGATGGGAAAGGCGGGGCGACGCCTTTGGATGGGATGGCCATTACGCAAAAAGTGAAAGAGAAATCTTTGGCTTGGGTGCATTTGGATGCCAATCATCAGGAAAGTCGTGAATGGCTCAAGCGTGAGCTGAACTATCTGGATCCCTTGGTGGTAGAGGCGTTGGTCGCAGATGAGACGCGCCCGCGCGTGGCACAATTTCAAGGCGGCGTTTTGTTGATTTTGCGCGGTGTGAATTTAAATGAAGGCGCAGACCCCGAAGATATGGTGTCGCTGCGCGTTTGGGTTGATGATAGCCGCATTATCAGTTTGCAGCGCCGGTCGCTGAAGGCTGTGTCAGACATACAGGCTATGCTAATGAGCGAGGCACAGAACGGCCCTAAAAATGCGGGGGAGTTTGTGGCGATGCTGGTCGTGCGGTTGCTTGAGCGGATGGAGCCTGTCTTTGCACATGTTGATGAGGCGCTGGACGTTATGGAGGAAGGGGTCATCGAAGAGCCTGATGCCAGCAAACGGCAAGATGTATCCGATTTGCGTAAACAGGTCATTTGGTTCCGCCGTTATTTGTTGCCGCAGCGTGATGCGCTGATGTTGCTGCGCGGCAGTGACGTGTCGTGGCTGAATAATGCGCATAAGCGCCATATCCAAGAGGCACTGGATCGTGCGATCCGTTATGTCGAAGATTTAGACGCATTTCGCGAGCGCGCGCAGGTTATTAAAGATGAGCTTGAGGCTGCGCTGAACGATCGTTTGAACCATAATATGTATGTCCTGTCAGTGATTGCGGCGATTTTCTTGCCCCTAGGTTTTTTGACCGGGCTTTTGGGGATTAATGTGGGCGGCATTCCAGGGGCGGAAAATGATTGGTCGTTTTTGATTTTCTGCGGCATTTTGATTGCAGTTGTTGTGGGGCAGGTGGCTTTGTTCCGCAAGATGAAATGGTTCTAGATAGGGTTTGATATGCACCGCGTAAAGGTTTCTGATGTTGGCCAAAAAGGCGACGGCGTTGCGCATTTGGATGATGGGCGTACGGTTTTTATTGATCGCGCTTTGCCGGGTGAGCTTCTTGATATTAAGCTGTTTAAAACCAAGGATGGGGCGCTGCGCGGCACTATCGCCGAGGTGGTCGCGCCATCACCGCAGCGCGCTCAGGCCCCATGTCCGCATTATGATACGTGCGGCGGATGTCAGATGCAGCACATGGCGCAAGATGCGTATCGCGCGTGGAAGCATGACAAGGTTGAGAGCATCTTGTCCCAGCATATTGATGAATTTGATTTACCTGATTTTTCGCCTGATATCTCTATCCCCGCAGGAACGCGCCGCCGCGTGACATTTGCATGCGTTAAAACCAATAATAAGATTGTTATGGGCTATCACAAACGCCGATCTAAGCATATTTCGGATATTCATGAATGTTTGATTGTTGATCCTGTTTTGATGCGCGTGCGCGAGCAAATAAAGCCGTATTTGATGGAGATAGTAAAAGATAACCGCGTGATTGATGTCTTCTTGCAGGTGCTGGATGGTGGCATTGATTGTGTGATTACGGGGCCAGTTGGCAAAGACAAAAAGGGCGTTCCTGATTTTTCGGTGCAAGAGGCATGCGGCAGGATGTTGCATGAAACGGATATCGCGCGGATAAGCTGGCGTATGCGGGAGCGCGCAGAGCCTGAATTATTGCTGGAGGCACACCCATTATTTAAACGCGCAGGGGCGTTGCAGGTGCCTGTGCCGCCACTTGCCTTTTTGCAGCCCAGCCGTGAAGGGGAAGAGGCACTGGCACAGGCGGTGATGAACGCCGTGCCTGAGGGCGCAAAGCGCGCGGCAGATTTGTTCGCGGGGCATGGAACATTTACGGGGTATATGCGCGACAAAAAATTGCAGGTCGATGCCTTTGAAAATGATAAGCGCGCGGTGGCGGCGTTGCGCCGCGCAGGGCATGCGCAGGCCAAAGAATGGGATTTGTTTAAGTATCCTTTAGACGGAAAAGAGTTGAGTGGCTATGACGTGATTGTTTTGGATCCGCCGCGTGCCGGAGCGCGGGATCAGGCGGAGTGTATTGCGCGCTCGCAAGTGCCGTGCGTTATTTATGTGTCATGCAACCCGTCAACCTTTGCGCGTGACGCTGGGCGTTTGATTGAAGGAGGGTATGATTTGAAAACGATACAGATCGTAGACCAATTTATATGGTCGACCCATGCCGAAGTTATTGGTGTTTTTGAAAGGCGCGTTCCAGTTGCCTGAATATTAGGCGGCTTCTTTGTAGAGATCTTTGATTGAGCGAAGTAAAGAACGCAATTTATCACATTTTATCGAGTAATAAATGGTCTGGGCGTCGCGGCGTGTTTTAACCAGATTGTATTCACGCAGTTTGGCCAAATGTTGTGATAAAGCAGATTGAGTAATGCCAACAGCAGGTAAAATATCACCAACGCTTTTTTCGTTTTCTTTGTCTAGAATATATAAAATCTCTAAACGCTTTTGATTAGCGAGCGCCTTTAAAAGTTGCGTGGCGCTTGTCATTGTTTCTGTCATTTTTGGCATGATAATGTGGTTTATTCTCGTTTACAAAGGTATGCAGTTTCCAGATTAGAATTTTTATTGAGGCGAGTCTAGTGTTTTTTTGCAATTATAAATTGTTCACCGCAACAAAGTGGCTTGATTATTTCAATAGCTGGACGCTTTTGAAGGATAGTGTCTAGTTGGTGAAGTATTTTATAATGTTGTTGCTGAGCGTGGGGTTTCGCCGTTAGCATGAGGGAAAGCTTGGGCTAAAGCTTTGCCATTTCTTGAATAATCGACTTGATGCCTTTGACGCGTGATTTTGCGCTGTCATATTGCTTGATGAGGCTTAGTTTTTGATCGGGGCGCAGTTTGATAATGCCGCGTTTGCTGGTGATCCAGTTCATCAGGCCTTCTACATTGGGCGGGGCGTTATTGTGGAATGCGATAACCGCGCCTTTGGGGCCTGCGTCAATTTGGCCAATGCCTGCCGCGCGGCATAGGCGTTTGATGCTGATGATCTCAAGCAAGTTGTTCACTTCATCAGGCAGATCGCCAAAACGGTCGATCATCTCGGCGGCGAAGGCATCAATTTCTTCTGCATTTTCCAGTTCACCCAAACGGCGATATAGCGACATGCGCGCGCCCAAATCCTTTACATAGGTTTCTGGGATGAGGACAGACGTGCCCAAGTTGATCTGTGGTGACCATGTGTCGTTGGCGTTGTCATCATCGCTGTAGTCCAGTCCTTCGCGCGCGGCGGCAACGGCATCTTCCAGCATTTGTTGATATAGCTCGACCCCGACCTCTTTGATGTGGCCGGATTGTTTGTCGCCCAGCAAGTTTCCTGCGCCGCGAATATCCATATCATGGCTTGCGAGCTGAAATCCTGCGCCCAGCGTGTCGAGCGTTTCCATGATTTCGAGGCGTTTCAGCGCCGTATCGCCCAGCGGCACATTATCAGGGTAGGTGAGGTACGCATAAGCGCGCTGTTTCGAGCGTCCAATGCGTCCGCGAATTTGATAGAGCTGCGCCAGGCCAAACATATCTGCGCGGTGAATGATCATCGTGTTGGCCGTTGGTATGTCGATGCCGCTTTCGATGATATTTGTCGCCAGTAATAAGCCATACTGCCCGTCATAAAACGCGTTCATGCGGTCTTCCAGTTCGGCAGGCGGCATTTGCCCGTGCGCGGTGACGACCTTAATTTCAGGCACAATTTCTTTGAGCGCAGTTTCAAGGATTTCCATGTCCTTGATGCGCGGGCAGACATAAAAACTTTGTCCGCCGCGGTAATGCTCGCGCAGGAGGGCTTCGCGAATAACAACAGGGTCATATGGCAAGACAAAGGTGCGCACGGCCAAGCGGTCAACGGGCGGGGTAGCGATGAGGCTCATTTCCTTGACGCCTGTGAGGGCCATTTGCAAAGTGCGCGGAATAGGCGTTGCAGTTAGGGTCAGGATATGGACATTTTCTTTGAGCTCTTTCAAGCGTTCTTTTTGTTTGACGCCAAAGCGCTGTTCCTCATCAATGATGACCAAACCAAGGTCGGCAAACTTAATCGTATTGCCAAACAGGGAGTGCGTGCCAATCGCAATATTAATGTCGCCATCGGCCAGTGCCTTTTTCGCGCGGGTTAGATCTGCCGCGCCAACAAGGCGTGAGAATTGTTCGATCCGCAGGTCTGTTCCTGCAAAACGATCCGTAAAGTTTTTATAATGCTGGCGCGCCAAAAGCGTTGTGGGTGCAATGATTGCGACCTGCGCGCCGTTCATTGCCGCGACATAGGCGGCGCGAATAGCGACCTCGGTCTTGCCGAAGCCGACATCACCGCAAACAAGGCGGTCCATTGGATATGTTTTGCCCATATCCGCAATGGCGTTGTTAATGGCGCGCAGTTGGTCTTCGGTCTCGTTATAAGGGAAGCGCGCGGCAAATTCGTTATAGAGCCCTTCTGAAATATGCAGGGACGGTGCCTTTTTGAGTTGGCGCGCGGCGGCGATTTTAAGCAAATGATCGGCCATTGCCATCAGATCTTTTTTCGCCTTAGCCTTGCGCGCTTGCCATCCTGCACCGCCAAGCTTATCGAGTTGCACGGTGGATTCACTGTCGCCAAAGCGCGAGAGGACCTCGATATTCTCAACTGGCACGAAGAGCTTATCTCCGCCAGCATATTCAATTTTTAAACAGTCATGCAGCGTTTTGCCTGCTTTGATTGTTTCAAGTTCCAGAAAACGGCCAATGCCGTGATCGACATGAACAACGCAATCGCCAGCCTGCAGCGATGAAATTTCAGTGATGAAATCATCGGCTTTGCGGCGCTTTTTGCTGGCGCGGGCAAGACGGTCGCCGAGCAAGTCTTGTTCTGTCACGATGCGCAGATCTGGTGCGTCAAAGCCGTCTTCTAACGGTAATACGGACAGGCCGATTTGATAGGGCTGTAGCTTTTTAAACTGCGCAGCGTCATTGATGGTGGTGAGATTATCAAAGCCTGCGCCTTCCATCATGGTTTTGATGCGTTCACGCGCGCCGTGTGAATAACATGCGATTAGCGTGCGTTTACGCTCGCCCGCTAGCATATCTTTCAGCGCGGCAAAGACATTGCCATCAGGCAGTGCGCGAATGTCCGAGAAATTGCGCCCTTTGACCGCGCCGCTATCTTCGTCGTCTTCGCTTGGTGACTTGAAGGGCGATAGGGAAAGCGCATCGTGCGTAAGGGCCAGCCATTCTTTTTCTTCCAGATAAAGTTCGCTCGGCGGGAGGGGCCGGTATGTCCCGCCAGAGAGACTGACATCTTTGCTGCGGCCTTTTTTGCGGTTGGCGGCATTTTCCAGTGTTTTGCGTGCTTGATAGAAATCTTCGATATGGGTGAGGCGCTCGGTATGAGATCGGCGAACGTGCAGGTCAAAGCTGATCTCGCGCGCGGGGATATAATCGAATAGTGTGCACATCTGATCGAAGAAGAGGGGGAGCCAATGCTCCATCCCGTTATAGCGCCGCCCTTGTGAAATATTCTCGTATAAGGGGTCGTTGCCTTGTGGCAGGCCAAAGTGATCGCGGTAACCACTGCGGAAATTTTGAATGCCTGTTTCGTCCATGTGAAATTCGTTCACGGGCGTGAGGGCAAAATGTTTGACGGGATCAAGGCTGCGCTGTGATAGAGGATCGAAGCTGCGGATGGTTTCAACTTCGTCGCCGAACAGGTCGAAACGCACAGGGTTTTCGTCTTCGGGCGGGAAGATATCAATAATGCCGCCGCGAATTGAATATTCACCAGCCTCGCGCACGGTGTCTGTGCGGGTATAGCCGTTATCTGTCAGGTAGGCCTGCAGGTTTTCGACGTTGATGCGGCTGCCTTTGGTGGCGGAAAAGCCTGCATTATCAAAGAGAGATTTGGGCGATACGCGCTGCAGGGCTGCATTCACTGTGGTGATGAGGATGCGCGGGGCGCGATCGGGCGTTTGTTCCCACGCGAGGAGCTTACACAGCGTAGCGGCGCGGCGTGCGGCGATCGCGGCGCTTGGTGATACGCGGTCATAGGGCAGGCAATCCCACGCAGGAAAAATCAAAACATCGATATCGGGCGCAAAGAATTGCAACAGGCTTTCCAGCGTATGTGCGCGGTTGTCATCCAGTGCAATGTGGCAAATAACACGATCTTCGCGCATGGCAGCGCGCGCACGATCAGCCAAAATGCGTGCGTCTTGGCCAGTTGGCGCGCCGTAGATTGTGTTGATAGATTCGCTCATGCCTGTTTCTAGGGCTATTTACTATTTAATATATGTTGCTTTGATTTTATTTAGCATCTCAAGCGGGATGTTGGCGGGGGGCTGCTCTTTATCAATGATCCAGTTATAGAGGTTTGGATCATTTTCTTTCAGGAGCTCGTCATACGCGCCTAATTCGTCCACGGTAAAATGCGGGACATTTTCGCGGGCGAATTTGCCCATAATGATGTCCATTTCCTTGGTTCCGCGGTGGTCAGAGCGAAAGATGAGGCGTTTGCGCCAGTTTTCAATGTCTTGCTTGTTCATGGCAGATGTTTTACACGGTTAATAGGAAGAAAACAATGCCTAGACCGTTTGATCTTGATCCCTATTTTCGTGCGCTGACGACCTTACCTGGTGTGGGGCCGCGTATTGCTCCGTTGATGGAACGTCTTGTTGGCGGGCCTAAGGTTATTGATGCCCTATGGCATAAGCCGATTGATTATATCGACAGGCGTTTTGCCCCGCCGATCAGCGAAGCGCCCGCAGGTAAGATTGCCACGATCAGCGTTGTGATTGGAAAGCATGCCCCCAATGCCCGCCGTCAGCAGCCTTATCGCATTGCTTGTAGTGATGCCAGCGGCACGATGAGCCTTGTTTTCTTTAATCCGCGTAAGAAATGGCTGCAGGAGCAATTACCCGAAGGTGCGCGCCGCGTTGTTAGCGGTAAGGTTGATTATTACCAAGGGCGCGCGCAGATTGTGAACCCTGATTTCGTGCCCGAGGCCGAGCGTAAGACACTGGAAACGGTAGAGCCTGTTTACCCCTTAACGGCGGGCGTGACGAATAAAACGATGAATAAGGCCATATTAGGTGCGCTGCGTCTTGTGCGTCCTTTGCCAGAATGGTTGGATGAGGCCCATAAAAAGCGTGAGAATTGGCCAAGTTGGGATGAGGCCATGGCCAGCGTGCATAAGCCCATGCGCGAGGCTGATTTAGAAGGGGCAAACCCTGCGCGTGCGCGCCTTGCTTATGATGAGCTGTTAGCTAATCAATTAACGTTACTCTTAGTGCGGTCACGCCAAAGGAAACTTGCAGGGCGCAGTTATGATGGTGATGGCGCGGTGCGCGCTCGCCTGCGTGCTGCGTTGCCGTTTGAGCTGACCGGTGCGCAGGAAAAAGCGCTGATCGATATTAGCGCCGACATGGCAGAGCCTGCGCGGATGTTGCGCTTGTTGCAAGGTGATGTCGGCAGCGGTAAAACCGTGGTGGCGGCGCTGGCTCTGGCGCAAGCGGTGGAAAGCGGCGCGCAAGGCGCGATTATTGCCCCGACCGAAATTTTGGCGCGTCAGCATGGCGAAAGCCTGAAGCCCTTATTAGAGGCCGCAGGCGTGCGCGCGGTTGTGCTGACAGGGCGTGATAAAGGCGCGGCGCGGGAAACGATTTTAAAACAAATCGCCAGCGGCGCAGCGCAAGTTGTGATTGGCACGCATGCTTTGTTCCAAAAGGATGTTGCTTACCAAGACCTTGGTCTTGCCGTCATTGACGAGCAGCATCGCTTTGGCGTGCAGCAACGCCTGATGCTGAGCGAAAAGGGCAAGGGCGTGGATGTTTTGGTGATGACGGCGACGCCGATACCGCGGACGCTGACTCTAACGGCGTATGGTGATATGGAGGTTTCTCGCCTCGACGAAAAGCCGCCTGGGCGGAAACCCATTGATACGCGCCTGTTTTCCATGGATAAAATCGAAAGCATTGCCGAGGGATTACAGCGCCGCATTTCAGAGGGCGCGCGTGTTTATTGGGTATGTCCGCTGGTTGAAGAATCTGACGTGATGGATTTGGCCGCGGCCGAGGAACGCTATGACATTTTGAAGCAGCGTTTTGGTGAGCGTGTTGGCCTTGTTCATGGCAAGATGAAGGCTGATGAGCGCGACGTTGTGATGGCTAAGTTCGCAGCAGGTGATTTGGATGTGTTGGTGGCGACCACTGTCATTGAGGTTGGCGTGAACGTGCCAGAGGCCACCATCATGGTGATCGAGCATGCCGAGCGCTTTGGCCTGTCGCAGTTGCATCAGCTGCGCGGGCGTGTAGGGCGCGGCGGTGACCAATCTTATTGCTTTTTGGTGTATGCAGGGCCGCTGGGTGAAATCGCGAAAGAGCGCCTAAATATTATGCGTGATAGTGAAGATGGCTTTGTCATCGCCGAGAAAGATTTGATGCTGCGCGGGGGCGGGGATGTTTTAGGCGTGCGGCAAAGTGGCTTGCCGGTCTTTAAAAATGCGGATTTGAATATGCATGGTGATTTGCTGGCGACGGCGCGCGATGATGCACGTTTGATTGTGCAGCGTGACCCGAATTTAGAAGGCGAGCGTAGTGAGGCCTTGCGTTATTTGCTGTATTTATATGAGTGTGAGCAAGCCTTTGCGAACATCAGAAGTGGCTGATTTTACTATATAATTTTTATTTCTTTGTAAAGAAGTTGCCAAAATGGACATGTTTGTGTATATTGTTTTGCATAATACTTAACAAGAGGTTAATTTTATGCGTGATAATGAACAGACAATTGATGGTTGGGATATGATGATGGGGCAGAAAACTGCCGCGAATATGGTGCGTTCAGATTTAGAAATTCGTCAGATCATGTCGTATAAACGTTTTAAAAGTGATGAGCCTTATAAGCCTGAATTTAAGCCAATGGAAGGCCGCGATTAAGACGGCCTTCTGAAACACCCCTTTATTCGTTGAGGTCAACAAAGTCGGGGTTGTTTGTGCTTTTAAGCTCTTGTTGTTTTTTTCTGCGCTTCTGGCTTACGCGCGTTTCATTTTCTTCATAACCAATATTTGATAGGTATGCCTTGCGCGCGCGGATTTCGGTGTCGTATGTGACATAGGCTGTGCGGCTCCATCCTTTGTCGAACATGCAGCTTTCAAAATTGTGGTAATTCGTGTGTTCGGCGCGCAGAGCCCCATCACGTTCGGGCGTGTCATGTTTGTTGAGGCTGAGTTCGTCTTTGTAATTTTCGCCGTATTGGTCTTCGAGGCCATAAATATTCGCCGGAATCGCATCGCGCAGCGCTTGGCTGCGGCTGGCTTGGCGGATTTCCATGACACAGTTTGCGAGATCTTGGTTGAGGCGTTTTTGCGCAGTGCGGCCATTGATGTATGTGACCTCGCGTACATCGGTGCGTTTCCAGTATTTTGCGTGGTTAAGCTGTTGTTCGAGGCGGGTTTTGCCGCATGCCGTTAACGTCGCAAGTGATAGCGTTAAGGTCAATAATGTCGCTGAAGGCTTGCGCACGGTGAGATCCTGTTTTGATTAATTGGAGCATTTTGATTGTCGGATAGTTGCGCGCGCGAGGCAAATATTTTGTGCGGGCAGGGCGCTTAACGCTGGGGATTGATGGCGAGCGTGAGGTTAGATTTGAATTTGCGTACCGTGATCGGCAAGCAATTCGTTATAGACGCCCAGTGTCTTATGGATCATCAGATCGACCGAGAAATTTTCCGCGATATGTTCCATGGCGCGCTCTGCCAGGATGTCGCGTTGTTCGGGATTGAGAGCAAGGGCTTCTTTGATCGCCTCGGCCATGTACTCTGAATCAGAAGGCGGAACAAGCCAGCCTGTTTCGCCGCGCACGATGGTTTCTTGTGCGCCGCCATGGTCAGTGGCAATGATGGGGCGCCCCATGGCTTGTGCTTCGATAGGGATGCGGCCAAAGCCTTCAGGCTCGATCGAGGCGGAAACAACTGCGCCAGCCAGCATATAAGCCGCAGGCATGTCGCTGCAATGATCGACGATGCGGATTTGCCCAGAAAGATCTTTTTCGGCAATTTTGTCTTCCAGTTCCTGACGGTAGGCTGAGCGCCCTTGGTCGGATCCGATGATGATGCAGAAAATATCTTTGCGCTGCAGGCGGGCAATCGCATCGATTAGGACATGATGGCCTTTCCAGCGTGTTAAACGCCCCGGCAGCATGACAACGTTACTGCCATCGGGGATTCGCCATTGTGTTGCCAGTGTGATGACGCGCTCGGCGCTGACGGCGTTGGGGTTAAAGCGGTCAATCGCAACGCCGCGGTGAACAAGGCGAATATTATGCGGGTTCAGACGATAATTCATCTGCATATAATCTGCCACCATGTTCGAGATTGCGATGATGCGCTCGCCCTTGGTCATGATGCTGTTATAGTGGCGTTTCATTTCGCCGCCGATGTTATAGGGCGCATGGCATGTTGTCATGAAATGCGCGTTTGTCTTTCTGCAGGCGAGATAGGCACTCCACGCTGGTGCGCGGCTACGAACGTGGACGATGTCGACATCATATTTTTTGATGATTTTTTGTAGGCGTGCGCTGTTCATTAAAATCGTCAAGGGATTTTTGCTGTGAACGGGCATGTTGATGTGCTGCACGCCTGTGCGCGCCAGTTCATGCAGGCGCGATCCGCCGTGTGATACAACGATGGCCTTTGCGCCCGCGCGGACAAGCGCCGCGCCCACGTCGATGCAGCCTTGCTCTGCCCCGCCGGGGCCAAGTTCAGGAATGATTTGCAGGATCGTGGGTTGTTTTTGCATCGGTGGAGATCTTATACTGCTTGTTCTATAAAGTTAAGGTGGAATTTTGAAATATGGTTTCTTTTTTACAGCGCGCCGGTAAGGCCGACATTGCGTATCATGCGTACCAAGGCGAGGATAAGGCTTTGCCAACGCTTTTGTTTTGCGGTGGCTATCGTTCGGATATGGGTGGAACGAAAGCCATTTTCCTGGAAGAGGCCTGCAAAAAACGTGGGCAGGGCTATGTACGCTTTGATTACCGTGGTCATGGACAATCGGGCGGCGTGTTCGAGGAGTGCGTCATTGGTGATTGGTTTGACGATGCGCGCGCAGTGTTTGATGCGCTGATTAACGGGCCGGTTGTGATCGTTGGGTCATCCATGGGCGGGTGGATTGGGCTTTTGTTGGCGCTATCGTTGCGCGATACGGATCATGTGCGCGGCTTTGTCGGGATTGCAGCGGCGCCAGACTTTACCGAGGATATGTATCATACGCGCCTGAACGCGGATCAACAGAGCGCCTTGATGGAGGACGGCATTGTTTATGTCCCGAATGATTACAGCGATGAGCCTTATGCCTTTACCCGCGCGTTTTATGAAGACGGTAAACAGCATCTGATCTTAAACGGTGCGCCGCGTTTGGCGTGCCCTGTGACCTTATTGCAGGGGAGCGCTGATGTCGATGTGCCGCCTAAGACCGCGTATGCCATTCAGCAGGCATTTGATTTGCCACGTGATGCCGTGGTGATTATAGACGGTGGTGATCATCGCCTGTCTGCGCCAGATCAGTTGCAGATTTTGCAAAAATATGTCGAAAAGATTGCCTAGGGCAGGGGGAGCGCGAGGCGTTTTATCCGCCGCGGTTCCATTTCTTTTGCGCAGAGAAGCTAAAGTCTTTGTCTGCCTTCTTGCGAAACGGCATTGTGATAAGCCAAATTAAGGTGAACATAATTGCCGCAAATACCAGTGCAACGTACAGTGCAGGGTAAGACAAAATAGGGTTTACCTGTGCCCAGATGTCTTCGGGCAGGTTGCTGGCCACATATTCAAAGCTGCTTGGGTGGTATTGCGTCCAAAGGAAACCCAGAGCACTGAAATCTAGATTTGCGTTCTTACCGATATAATACAGATATGTATCATGTCCCATCGCCGCAGCAGCAGGAATTAATAGAAGCAAAAATAGAAATTTCATCATGGTGTCTCTTTTGATTGTTTGATTAATTTATTATATGACAGAGGAGTTAATATTTACCCTCTTGATCTTTGAAAATCAAGGCTCTAGTGTGCTGACACTTTCGTAAGGCGTTGCCCTTACAACGGAGATGTGGCCGAGTGGTTTAAGGCGCACGCCTGGAAAGCGTGTTGGGGGCAACTCCTCGCAGGTTCGAATCCTGTCATCTCCGCCATTAACTTGAATTTCAATTTATTTTCAATGACTTAACTTTTTGCTTCAGCGGCCTTTGGCTCACTGTTACAGAAAGTTGTTACGTCATGGCAAAGCAAAGGCACTTATGGAACCGCAAAGGCTGGTTTTACTTCCGTATCGCCGTTCCGTGTAAATTAGTTTCCAAATTCGCGTGTAAAGAGCTATCATGCTCGCTTAGGACAACTGATAAGCATAAGGCGCAGTACCGAGCACTCACACTGCAACGCGGTATTCAATTAATCTTCATGCAGCTAGATTTAGGCACAGAGCTTAGCCCTGATGAGGTTAAGAAAATTGTAAAAGCTTATTTCAATCAAGCGCTAGAGCGCCTTGAGAAGCAAATGGGTGATGCACACAGGCAAACTAAAATCATGAATATGGTTAAGCAATCAGCTATGCAGAACCTATCAGGCGATGAACAAGTCATGGCTGAAACGTTGGATGTAAGCCAGTATCAGGAGCGTTTGGATTATCTTGTTCCTGCCGATTATAATTTTCCTAGGGATGATAGTGGCAAGCGCGCTGGCTCCCACATTGCGCCATTCTTTTTTGATGGCAATCCAGATGCGGTGTTGCGCTATGTGCTGGATGAAAACGGCCTAAATGACCTTGAAGGCTTTACGCCAAGCTACAAAGCGCTGCAAAAAGGCGTTCGGAGAGCCATTACAGAGCTGCAGCACCAGCATCAGCAACGCATGGACTTTGAGCCTGATATTCAAATTCAAGACGATTGGTTTAACGATAATCAATCTGTGAAGATGGTTCAGGGCGTAGCCATTTCCCAGCACACAATCAGCGAATGTTTTAAGCAATTCATGCGCGAAGAGCACGCTAATTCACCTTCGAAAACCAACGGCAAGCGCCAGAATAGCTATGATTTGTGGCTTGAGCGATTTGGCGATGGCTCCATATCCACCATCACACGTGACAATGTGCGTGTTTATCGTGAGACCTTAAAGCGTTATCCCAAAAACCGAAAGCAGCGCTATGATGGCTTAACACTAGACGATATTGCAGCGCTCAACCTAACCAGTGACCAATATATAGCAATTCCAACGGTGAATGGTTATCTCGACATGATGCGTGGCTTTGTGTCATGGCTGATAGAATGGAAAGAATTTGGCGATATTAATCCTTTTGACGGTGTGAATTTAAAGGATACACGTCCAGAGGATAGTAAGCGCGATCCGTTTTCTGATGCGCAGCTTGTGGCTATGTTTAGCTCGCCTGTGTATCAAGGCTGCAAATCGCATACAGCAAGGGGGCAGCACACAAAGGGTAGCAAGATTATTCGCAATGCAAAATTTTGGTTGCCGCTGTTAGCGCTATATTCAGGGGCGCGCCTTGGTGAGCTTTGTCAACTCTATGTCGCAGATGTTCAAAAAGAAAATGAGATTTGGTACATGGATATCAATAAAAATGAGGATGATAAGTCTGTAAAAGCCAATAGTTTTCGTACGATTCCGATTCATCCTAAGCTAATTAACTTAGGCTTTTTGGTCACTGTGGAGCTTGCCAAGAAAAAAGGGCAGATCCGGATATTTGCAGACGTGCAAATCGCTGCAGATGGAAAGTATTCAACCATATTCTCTAAGCGCTTCACCACTTTTCTTGAAGCCTTTGGCATTAAAACGCCTAAAACCTGCTTTCACAGTACACGTCATAACTTTATTGATCGCATGCGTAATCATACCAATGTGCCTGAGCCTTTGTGGGAGTCTATAACAGGGCATAGAGATGGTAAAGCTAGCCGTGGTTACGGTAAAAGCTTTAGTCTTGAAAAGCGCTATGAAGCTATTAAGCAGGTGCGCTATCCGTTCCTTGATGATTTGTTGGAGCACTTGGCGGTAACCCCTTAACTTGCTCTGATCAGCATCGGTTGCGATTGCGGTTGTGCACTGGGGCAAGTTTGTGGTTTTAAGGTGGAGATGTTTAAGGTTGAATCTCCATCTGTGGTGGTGTAAGTTTTTTTAAATTAAATTATAAAGAGAATTATATGAGAAACGCTTTACTATTAGCCTGTGCATCTTCTGTCTTGATCTCAGGATGTGCATCTAAATCAAAAGACATACGCGCTGCTTATGTGTCACCGCTTGAATATCAAGGCTATTCTTGCTCGCAGATTGGTAAAGAGTTAAAGCGAGTTAATAGACGCTTAATGGATGTGTCTGGAGCGCAAGATGACACAGCTAGCGGTGATGCTGTTGCTACATCCGAGATGTATTTCAGGAACAGCATCACAAGGATATAATCCTTGTAACCAGCTGCATCCATCACGCCACGAAAGGTGTCACAAGCAGCCCATGCAGCGTTATTTACGTCTTGTTGTTTAATTGCTTCATTCGTCATTTTTGTGCTCCTTGTGCTTATTTTGTATCTTTCGGCGGGTATGGGTCGTTGCCATAGCTGTTTCCGGCTCTGATTTTGCCGTCACGGCCATGGACTTTGGTATCGGATTGTTGGTTGCGGGCAATTTGTTCGGCACGCTCAATCGCTTCTTTCTGCGTATCGGTGACCTTTGTTGCCTTGCTATTACCTGCACCCTTAACGGCCCATCCGTCGGGGTGCTTCACTACATGTTGATTTTTTCCTCGTGTCATAGTATTAATTCCTTGCTCTTGACTGAGTTTGACCCGGAGTAGATGTTGCCGCATCGAAGCCGGGTTTTTTATTACTCGCTGTTGGGCGAGATTCTGATGCCATCTGCATCAAAATTCCTTGGGTGTAGATCGCTTTGCGATTTTTTATCTCTTCTAAAAGTTGCTGCTCTCGCATGGAGAGGCTGAAAAACTCAGCCACTTTTTTTTGCTGCTCTAGTGAAGGCAGATTAACTTCTAAATCTTCCAAGCCTTGCTTGCTGACCATCTTGACCATGGTGCCTTTTGATCTGGACGCGAGATAAGACTGCGAAGATGGTTGGTTGATCCACCAAAGCAAAAACTCTGGCACAACCTTTTTTATATCTGGTCGAACACGAAATAATGGGGCAGCCACGATTGTGCTCTTTACATCCTCATTAAGTAGCGCTGCAGTATTTGTCTGGCCACGAGAGCGGAAAATAATATCCCCCAGCTTGGCAAGCTGATTCGGCTTAGGCTTACCTCCAACTCCCACAAGGCCATTCATAACCTCTTGGAAAAGGTTGAAAGCGTTGCCGCTGAAAAAGGTGTACATTTCCATGGCATCAAAAAAGCCAGCAGCGGTAATGATGAAACCATCTTTGATGGGCAATTCATCCGCTCAGAAACCAAAACCGATAATATGAGCCTTGGCGCTGATCTCTTTGCAGGCACCGCATGGACGTTTGCCAGCCCACACTTTGATGGCCAACTGGATTATCTGTTCATTGATGAAGCCGGACAAGTCGCCACGGCCAATGTTGTGGCAATGGCCACGGCGACCAAAAACATCATTCTGGTGGGTGATCAGATGCAGCTGGGTCAGCCCATCCAAGGCACCCATCCGGGTGAGGCTGGATTGTCAGTGCTGGAATTCTTGCTGGGCGATCATTCGACCATTCCAGCAGAGCGCGGTATCTTCCTTGGCCAAACCCGCCGCATGCGCCCGAGCATCTGCCAGTTTATTTCTGATGCCTTTTATGATGGCCGCCTGACGGCCCATGAAAGCACCGCCGAGCGCAGCTTGGACCTCCAAGGCATTGATCTGCCCAATGAGGGGATTGTTATGATCTCGGCAGAGCATGAAGGCTGCTCGCAAAAAAGCGTCGAGGAAGGCGAAATCATCAAAGCAAAATATGATGCCTTGCTCGGCCAAGAATTTACCGACCGTGACGGTACCACACGCCCGATCACCGAAGACGATATTCTGGTGGTTAGGTCGATTAATCTTTCTGACTTCATCAACCAACAAATCAAGAGATCTGAAGGAACATGGACTCGCCTTATTTATAACGGCGATCAGGATATGCTGGCGTACGCAAAGTCTGAAATTGTGCAGGATTTTCTCCAAAGAATTGATTCTGACACCTTCGCCAAAATCGTTTACAGGATAGCCCAAAACCCGAACGAAAACCGCTCCGGCGTATCAGACTTCATCATCTGGAATGATGACGAACTGAGAATGGTCGAGGTCAAGAAGGTTCGGGAGCAAGTCAGGGAATCCCAGCTGAATTGGCTTTCATGGATGATTGATGAAAACATCCCTGTTGAGATTGTTCGCGTAAAAGCAGTGTAATCCGTTTCCAATGAAGGCAAGGCAGGATTCGAACCTGCGGTATGGTACCGTATTACATTCCACAAAGGATACAATGCTACCCAGTATTTGACATGAGAACCCTCAGTACCGTAGCAACAAAAACCTTGATTTTGTTATCTTTC
>CEUZ01087237.1_pt1 | contig 35031 bp, 34 predicted proteins | sample 361511 | NCBI WGS metagenome assembly CEUZ01 (sample SAMEA2622822, study PRJEB7988) | marine metagenome | biome: marine biome (ENVO:00000447); feature: surface water layer (ENVO:00002042); material: "saline water (ENVO:00002010), including plankton (ENVO:xxxxxxxx)" | depth 5 m | reverse complement strand
CTGGCCAGCGGTGAGCTCATCGGTGCTTTTGGCCTCACCGAGCCAGAAGCTGGAAGTGATGCAAGCTCGACCAAGACAATGGCAGTAAAAAAAGGTGATGAATATATTGTTAATGGCGGGAAAATTTTTATTACTAATGCTGGGAAAGCCGGTTTAATCTCTTTTACGTCTCAGATTGAGCAAGATGGTAAAATAAAGGGCGTTGGAGCTTTTATAATTCCCGCGGATACTGAAGGCTTGGAAATTGGACCGAAGGAAAAGAAAATGGGTTGGCGTGCAAGCGATACAAGGCAGCTTTTTTTCCGTAATATGAAAATACCATCCTCGGCCATGCTGGGGGAGCCGACTGATGGATTTCGCACATTTTTGAAAACCTTGACATCCGGTAGGATTTCTGTTGGAGCATTGGCTGTAGGCACAGCTCAGGGTGCCTATGAAAAAGCTTTAAAGTATTCGACTGAAAGGGAAGCATTTGATAAACCTATCTTTAAATTCCAATCCGTAAGTTTCAAATTAGCGAATATGGCAACAGATATTGAAGCATCGAAATTACTGGTCTATCATGCAGCATGGATGAAAGACCAAAACAAAAATATTGTTAAAAAAGCTGCCATGGCCAAACTGTTTGCTAGTGAAACTGCTATGCGAGTAACAACGGACGCAATCCAAATACACGGTGGCTATGGTTATGTAAAAGGCTATGAAGTTGAACGATACTTCCGGGACGCAAAGATTCTGGAAATTGGTGAAGGAACAAGTGAAATTCAGAGATTGATAATTTCCCGGGAGATATTTAAAGAACTGCAGAATAATGCCATCTGAAAACAGAACAACCATACCTTTTATTCGATTTCTTCAGTTTCATATCTACTGGCCACATTATGGTATTATTCTGGGTCTTGTCTTAATTATTGCTTTTCTTTTTCCGCAGGGAAAAACGCTTTTGTATTCTTACCAATTAAATGATATTGCTCGGGAACCGATTATAGCACCCTTTACATTTTCAATACTAAAAACACAAGATCGTTTAAAATCTGATTTAGATGAGCAACTGAAATCTGTACCATTTGTTTTTAACCGCCAGGATAAGATTGTTACAAACCAATCTCAGAAAATATCTGAATTTTTTGCCATGGTAAATGAAATCCGATATGCCAGCTGGAGATTTGATGAATCTAAACGTCTTTTTTATGAACGTCGGTACCATAAACAGTATCAAAAAGCACGATCGGAGTTTGTTTCAGATAGTGCAAACCTGAACATTCTTACCAATGAATTTCACAAGTTATATTCTTTCACTGAAGATAAGGAAGATTGGAGAGCCTATACCACACCTAATCAAGATCCCCGAAATATGAAAGATTTGATAATAGATCAGGATAAAATTATTCGTATTTGTCGTAACAGATGGTCTGAGGGAATCTATGACATCCCCTACAAAGATATTTTAAGCAATGAGGTAACAATTAATCAGGGAGAAGTCCCCGAGATGGCTTCGCCAAAGGATTTCAATAGTTTGGAAACAGCCTGGACATCAGCTAGGAAAGAATTGCTGGAATTGTATACAGAGAAAGATGTATTCATGAATCTGGGTTATGATCTTATTATCAAGTTTATGAAACCCAATTTGATTTTTGATAGTTCCCTGACGAAAAGACGTCAACAAGAAAGTCAAGATAAAGTCCCGAGAAGCCAAGGTGTTGTATTGCAAAATGAAATGATTGTTGATGCCAATACTAGAATAACGGAAGATATATTACAGAAATTGAATTCTCTATCCAGTGCAATTGCCAAACAGGAAATGAGTGCGGGGTGGCAAAAAACTGTTATCAATTTTTCTGGGAAATTCATCCTGCTATCCATAATAGTATCTTTGTTTTTCACCTATTTAATTGTTTATCGTGTTCAAACATTCAGAGATTGGAAAATGGTCTTATTGATTACTATTGTATATTTACTGCAAATAGGGCTTGCGTATATATTTGTTATTCGCTTAGAATGGTCTGAGTATTTGATTCCGGTTACTGTAGGCGCAATGACTTTGACCATATTGTTTGATGCTAGGATCGGATTTATGGCTACCATATCCATAGTTATTATTATGGGTTTAATGATGGGCCAGAATATAGATTTTGTTATTGTATCATTATTTACGGCTACAGTTGCAGTTTATAATATCCGTGAGCTACGCAATCGAAGCCAGCTTTTTATCACAATGTTTTCCTTAATGGGGGCAGGCATTTTAGTGGTTGCTGGAATAGGATTATTTAAACAGCATGCCTGGTCATCGGTGGCAATGGATATTCAGTCGTTAATGATTAATAGTTTATTAGCTCCAATTGTGACCTATGGGTTAATTGGTTTGTTTGAAATCGTATTCGAGGTGACCACAGATCTGACATTAATGGAATTGCTCGATTATGATCATCCATTATTAAAAAAAGCACAGCAGCAGACCAATGGTACATTTAACCACAGTATAGTTGTTGGCAACCTAGCAGAATCCTGTGCTGGTGCAATTGGCGCACATTCCTTGTTATGCCGTGTGGGAGCCTATTACCACGATATTGGGAAAATGGTAAAACCGGAATATTTTATTGAAAATCAGTATGCGGGAAATAATTTGCACGACAACCTGACTTATACCATGAGTGCCAGAATCATTCGCAATCATGTAAAAGAGGGATTGGCCCTGGCTAAAGAATATAGCCTGCCAAAAATTGTTTCGGATTTTATTCCCATGCACCACGGTACTACCCGTGTGGAATACTTTTATCAAAAAGCTTTGGAAGAAGCAGAACAGAATGGCAGCAAAGTGGATGAAACTCAATTTCAATATCCTGGCCCTAAACCCAACACTCGAGAAACAGGAATCCTAATGATTTGTGAAGCAGTAGAGGCTGCAGTTCGGTCCATTAAGAATCCGGATATTATAAAGATAAAGAATATGATTAATAAAATTATAAAAAAGAGGATTGATGAAGGGCAATTGGATAATTGTCCGCTTACATTAGATGAATTAAATAAAATAGTAGGTACTGTAGATGGCAATACAGGAATGCTTCCTGTTCTGCGAGGTATTTATCATATTCGTATCGAATACCCCGATGATCCAAAAGATTCTATACCAACGTGATTCAATGCACCCAAGTTTGTGATCCTCAATTAACACCACCTGAAAAAGATCTGGTAGAAAAAATAATAAAGAAAGTGTTAACCGACTATAAGATTCAGAACGGATATATATCATTTATATTTGGATCGGATGAATTGTTAGCATCACTGAAAAAAGAATATTTTCATCAGGATTATTGGACCGATGTGATTGCTTTCCGTCTTAATAGCTATAATAAGAAATATGTAGATGGAGAAATCTATATCAGCCTTCCTCGAGCAAAAGAAAACTCAGAAAAATTTGGTGAACCTTTTGAAAAAGAAGTTGCCCGTCTTATCATACATGGTGCTCTACACTTACTTGGGTTTGAGGATGAAACAGATCAGGAAAAAAATAAAATGAGGAAAATAGAAGAGAAGTATCTGAGCCTTTTAGATTGGGAATTTTTGTTTGGAGATTGAATGGATAAACAACTTGCTGCAGAAAAATTTATTCAACTTGTAGAGATCGTTGAAACGTTACGTGGTCCTGATGGATGCCCTTGGGATAAGGAGCAAACACATAAATCACTCCTACCCTATTTTTTGGAGGAGGCATATGAATTAATGGAAAGTGTAGATTGTGGTGACCATCAAACATTTCAGGAAGAATTAGGTGATATTATGCTTCACGTGGTCTTGCAGGCCCAGATCTCTAGGGAAAGTTCTGGTTTTGATGTATCTGATTCTCTTGATACAGTAAACGAGAAACTTTTTCGCCGTCATCCCCATGTTTTTGGCGAAAAAAAGGTTGATGCATCTTTTTACGCAAAACAGAATTGGGAAACCGCCAAACATGAAGAGAAAAAGCGTGAATCCAGACTGGATGGTGTACCAATCACACTCCCAGCCTTGGTGAGGGCCCAGCGGCTACAGGAAAAAGCAGCCTATGCTGGTTTTGACTGGGACAAAGTAGAAGAAGTGTGGGATAAGGTTCATGAAGAGATTCAGGAATTGAAAGAAGCCCAAACCAAGAACATCAAGGAACACATTGAAGAGGAAATAGGTGATCTTCTTTTTGCGATTGTAAACTTGGCGCGGTTTTTAAAACTTCCAGCTGAAGATGCCCTGCGCAAGTCCAATAAGAAATTTACCGAACGATTTTCTCGGTTGGAAAAAGAATTGAAAAGGAAAGGGAAAAACTTAGAGGAATCAACACTAGACGAAATGGATAAGATCTGGAATGTGGTGAAAAAACACGAGAGTTTATAATACAAAAGGACGAGATGTTTAAAATCTGTATAGATATGTGAAAGATGTCAGTACTCATCAAGTAGCATAGTATTTTATAGTAAATCACGTTCTTATCTGGGTATACTGATTTTTTCAATAATAATCTTCTCATTAGTATTTTTGCCTCGATAATGAATTTCAAGTTCCTTATATATTTAATCTGATATCTTATTTCGTTTTGTTATCAGATATAAAACTGTATAAAAAAATAATCCGATCGATATGATAAGCAAAAAATAAAATGGCCAATCCGGCATTAACCTTGAGAAATTGGCACCCTCAGGTCGATACTTTGTGAACATATAATTTGAGCCTAACAAATAATTCACTGTAGAAATTGCGATAATAATTAAGCCAGTATTGCGAATAGCGCTTAAATAGTCTATATAAGTGGGTCTGTAGCCTCTGCGGAGGCACCGAATGCCAAAATAGAGTAATAGAGCATGATGGCTATAGTATCTTAAACTTATATGCCATGTTTCATAACCAGTTAATATTGTGTTTAAAAAAGCAGCGGTTGCACACCATAGTCCAGAAAAAAATATCCATGTATCAAGTTTATTAAAATGATTAATTGTATAAAAACATATACTAAGACTCGTGATGTAAGACAATTCTAATGGTAGTGATTTTGTAATATCCCATTGATGATTCCAGAGACTAATTATTTGAAAATTAGCTTCAAAAATAAGTGGGAATATTGCAAGAAATTTATCAATTTTATTTAATTCTGATTTATTATTTAATTCAGCATAAATCAACAACAATAGAATGATAAAAATAGCACTTACTGTATAAATAATATGATTAACTGGTAAATCTTTTAGTACATCAAGGATAGGTGAAAATAAATTCATTATGTTTTTATGGGATTCCGAACTGAAAGAAGATGTCGAATTATTATAGAAAATGAAAATCGTTTTATCATAGGATCAAATATTAATAGACTATTACTGGTAAAACTACTGGTTAATAATTCACCTTGGTTTTTGTTTGTTAATAAATAGAAAATTTATTTAGTAATATTGTTATTCGATTAAAACATAATTAAATAAATAACACTCAAAATGCTAAAAAGTAAAGAACCAAGTATTTTAAGAATCCTTACAGTTTTTATAGGTGTAATAGTTGTGAATATTCCAATTTTCTTAGCAGCACGCTCAATTGCTAATCAGTCATCAACTAATATAATAGTTTTTTCATCACTTGCAGGTATTATTTCTGCCTTCTTAATTGCTACTATTGTTGAATGGGTTGTACACCGTTTTGCTATGCATAAAGGTAATCGACTTTCTCTGTTTCGAATAGCAACAGAATTGCACCATAAAGCTCATCACTGGACCCACGTTGCACCAGATCGCTATTTACATTCGGGACCAATTAATCGTCCTTCGATCTTTACTGATGATAAAACTAAGCTATGTCAAAACACTTTTACCCGTGTATTGACAACAGCGTCACATGCTACTTTCTACAGCATGCTTACCGCACCTATTATTCTTTTCGCATGGTTCGCGACATTCAACATCTGGTTCACATCATTAATGGCTACAGCAGCTATAGTATTTATATATCTTTTTATAAGAGTTCATGATGCAGTTCACCATCCCGGTATGAGTCGGTTGGAGTATTTTAGATGGTTCTGGTTTCTTGATCATCACCACTATATACACCATATAGATAACGATGCTAACAATAATTTTTTACTACCCCTTTGTGACTTATTGATGGGGACACTGCGTTTGGAGCTTACAAAAGAAGAATCAGCTAAATGGCCCAGCTATAATGAAACCCGCTCAAAAATAATAGATGTAAATTAAGTCAATTTCGTCCACTCGGGGCTTTATGTTTGTGGTATGATGAGTATATAACTGATATTTTATGTTTAAAACAAAACAGAGTTTATCTATACATTTAATGTAAGGAGTTGATATGAATACCATTATAGCCTTAATCATAATTGGTAACGTTATGATTTTGGTCGGAATCATCTTTGGTGCGATTCCGAAAGTTGTTAACAAAAAAATTATGGTTGAATGGTTAGATTTAGTTATATGAATATAGATAAATATATTAAAGGGATTGAACAACGATCTAAAAACACCCTTGTAGGAAATCTTGGTATTGAGATAACAGATATAGGCGATCAAAATATTTCTGGGAAAATGCCTGTTGATCATAGAACAAAACAACCATTTGGAATTCTTCATGGTGGAGCAAATGTGGCTTTTGCTGAAACACTCGGCAGCATTGGTGGTGGACTTCATATAGATACTGATACACAATCAGTGGTTGGTATTGAAATTAATGCCAGCCATCTGAAGTCAGTATCGAGTGGATGGGTTTACGGCACGGCTGATGCTGTGAGGGTTGGTAAAAAGATTCAGGTTTGGGGAATAGTTATTAAAGACCAGCACCAAAACATTGTATGTAAGAGTAGGCTAACACTTGCTGTTATAAATAAAAGATAGATGTAATGATGATAATTAGACTTTTTATTTTATTAACCATTCTTTTTAGATTTTTGATATTGGGATCCTGTAGTGCTAAAAAAAATCAAGGCTCTTCCTTACCACAAATAGATAGTAAAACAGCAACCAAGTTTATTAAAGAAGATGATTATCTTTTTTTAGATGTGAGATCTATTAGAGAACATAAAGTAAAAGCAATACCCAATACACCAAATATACCAGTCCAGGAATTGGAAAATAGAATTGATGAGCTTGAGATTTATCGTGATAAAAAAATAGTTGTTTATTGCAGGAGCGGGAATCGTTCAAAACTTGGTACAGATATCTTAAATAAGAATGGATATGATGCAGTTAATCTTATCGGAGGAATGATTCAATGGGATGGTCCGATAATTTCTGAAATTAATATTATTAGCGCATCAGAGCCTGAATTGTAGCGTTGGAATCAGCCAATCGATCACTTAATAATTCTACAATATAGGAATGCAGTTCAGCGGCTTTTTCAGGCGAATCAAGATTCATTTTATTGAAATTTTCTTGCGTAAGAAAGAAAACATTACATTCAGAATTTGCTACAACTGACGCGGAAGCTCTTGTCCCTAGATATAGACTTACTTCTCCAATTACAGTCCCAGGGCCAAGTGTTTTGAGACGAATTATTTTTTCTGTATCTGTTTTGAGTTCTACCGTGATTTGACCCGATTCTATAAAAGTGATACCTCCAGGATTTTCACCTTGTTTAATTATTGTAGTTCCAGCAGGTATTTTATTTGTTTCGAAATATTCCGCAATCTGATGGAATTTATGCTTAAATGAATCTCTTTCATCAGCATGGGCCACATCACTTACATCAGGTAATGCGTTATTAATGATTTGTTCTTCACACCATTCCAAACCATGGTCAAGATCATCAAAAACAAGAATAAAGGTATTATCATTTGAGATTAGGCCTTCTATATTCATTTGCGACTTCATCACTTTTTTTAAACCACATAAAAGCACCTTGAACCGGAAATTTTCGGCCATGATCTGCAGTTTGTTTAAACTGTTTAAGGCCGAAGAATCCAATCCTGTTACCTGTCGAAAATCAAAAACAAGATATTTTAGTTCTGCTAATTCCTGTTGATTCAAACGTTCTTGAACTTTCTGCAGTAAACGATTGGCAGTGCCAAAAAAAATAAAGCCCTGCAGAGGAAGGATGTTTATTTCTTCACCATGTTCATCAAGAATTTGTTTTAAGTGGTTGGATCGCTCCACATTGCTACTGAAAGTTTTTCCTGTCAGTTGGTACTTGATTACTTCTACTTTAGAGTAATTAATTACAAAAAGTACGATAGATAATAAAAGGCCAATCACGATTCCTTCCAGAAAACCAATGGAGCCAATTACAATAAGGATCAATACAATTACAGTATAATCTGTTTTCTGAAGTCTTTTTTTTGTATCATAGAGCCACTCCATAAGAAACTCCAATCCCAAGTTTAAGAGCAAACCTCCTAGGATCATTTTTGGGAAAACAGATAAAACTTTAGCGCCAAAAGCAAGTGTAATAATGCAGAATACAGCAACGATAATACTTGGTAAACGACTACGGGCTCCTAGATTAAATGACATAGATGTTTCGCTCAAGGTCATATATCCCGCAGGTGCTCCAGCAAATCCCGCCAACATATTATTATAACCCGTAAGACATAACTCTTTGTTTAGATCAAAATCTTTTTTTACAATGAGTTCCAGACCACTGTAATTAAATAGAACTGAAACAGCATTAAGAATCATCATAGTTCCGATTGCCGGTAGGTGTACAGTAAATAGATCCCAACGAAACGAATATACATATTTAAAGGGTAGACCGGGAAACAGACCACCTTCTGGAAAAGGACCCAGCAGGTATCCGTCATGCTCCAGCATTTTATAGGAAAATCCTTGGGAAAACATAATGATATAAAATAGAATGATGCTGCTAAATAGGATACCCGGTGTTAATAGGTAATGGCTAAACCGACGAGTTGTCAGTAGCAGAACAATTGCAAATACTAAGCCAGGGAACCATTGTATAAAGATATTCTTTTCAAACAGGATCAGTAGGTTTGGAAGGTTTAAATCCAGGTCCGTCATCATAGTAAAAGAGAACTTGACAATTAGCCATCCAGTGCCGGCCAAAAAACCTCCTACAACAGGAAAAGGTATATAACGGACAAGTTCCCCCAGCTTGAATCGGCCCAGGATATAAAAAAATAGGCCCACTATTAAAGAGGTGAGGCCAATGGCTACGAACATGAATTGATATGCCTGTTCCCCGGTCACTTTTTTTCCCACCCCTGCCGCAACAGTTGTTGCCATCAAAGCTAAAATGGCAATAGGAATATCCTGGGGAGCACTGAAGATTAGTGGATATGTAGCTGTCAATGCTGATAATACTGCAAATATTGCTGTGCTCATTAACAAGATTCCAATCCCTTGAGGTAGATATTCAGCCAAGGGTCCGGTAAAAATAAGAGCTGCAAGCGCCATGGCCGATACAATGCAGACAATTGAATTGATAGTTCCAGCTATTAATCCTGGAACAAAATCAGATAATACTGAGGCTTTACTCATCTTTTATTAGACTAGAGATAAAACAATTTACAATTTTGATATGTAAATTATCGGCATCATCTTTTTTTTATCAAATAATAATATAATGGAACTCCTAGCAATGTTAGGGCCAGGCCAATTAGAGACTGAATTGGTGCACTGAAGAATGTATTTACCATGATGGTCACAGAAAAAAGGATGAAAAAAGCTGGTACGTAGGGATATCCCCATACTTTATAAGGTCGCGCCAGGTGTGGTTGTTTTTTTCGCAACACGAATACTGTTGATGATGCAGCTACCCACATAATAATTTGAACAAATACTACTAAGGTGATTAATTCTTCAAACGTGCCTGATAATGTTAAGATAGCTGCCCAAAAACCCTGTATTATAATTGCATTTCCCGGGGTATGATACTTTGGATGTACATGAGCTGCACTGGAGAAAAATAATTGATCTTTTGCCATAGCGTATGATATTCTTGGCCCAACTAGTATATTACCATTTAACGAACCAAACATTGAAATAATCACAACCAAGGCAAATATACCCGCTGCTCCTGATCCATAGACGGCCTTGGCAGTAGCCTCTCCTACTTTTATTTCCCCAGATAGAGAATCCATAGGTAAAACCTTTAAATATGTAATATTTATTAGAAAATACAATACAAGGATTATAATTGTTCCTATAATGAGAGCCAGGGGTAGATTCTTTTTGGGATTCTTGATCTCCCCTGCTGCAAAGGTTATATATTCCCAACCTCCTACTGTCCAGTTTACGGCCACCAAGGCAATTCCCATTCCTGTCAGTATCGATCCAATACTTATATTGGTTGGGTTTAAGGAAAAGTCCAATTGATTTCCTGTGGACACCATTATTCCAGCAATGGCAAATACTAGAATGCTACCAATTTTTAATATTGTAAATATATTCTGAATCCATTTTCCAAAAACAACCCCTAAGTAATTAATCAGTGACAAAATAAGAATTAATAATAAGGCAAATATCTGTCCGCCAGAAATTGAAAAATTCCCGACCCCTATAATAGAATTGTGTGTAGAAATAAAAGGATAAAATGTTCCCAAATGTTCTGCAACAGCAACAGCAATCGCCGCATTTGTTCCTGTCAAATATGCGATAAATGCAACCCAACCAAAAAGAAAAGCAGGTAAAGGCCCATATGCTTCCCGGAGATACACATACTGGCCACCAGCATTTGGCATTGCAGCACCTAATTCCGCATATGTCAGGGCACCAGCCAGCATCTGCAAACCTCCAAAAACCCAAGTAAGCAGGATCAGGGACACCGATGGGATCGCTTCTGCCATTAATCCTGTGGTCATAAATATACCTGATCCAATAACAATGCCAATTACCATCATTGAGCTGTCAAATAATCCCAGTTGGCGTTCAAGTTTTGGTGATTGATTCGTTTCTTCCATGATTAAATATACAAGAGAATTTAATCTTCGAGTGATGGTGTAAAACGCTTTATATTAAATATATATGCATCGCCCTGCAGAATATATAAACAATGATATATATCCCCTGGATAACCCAGGTTCTGATGATTTGAAAGAACTAGTAGATCAATGCAGGTCTTCATTGGATGAGACAGGCGTTTGCATACTTAAGGAATTTGTTCAAAAGCAATTAATTAATAAAATGGTTCATGAAGCTGATCAATATATTCATCTAGCACATTTTTCTGATGACAGCCATAATGTTTTTTTTAAAGATGATGATGATTCTCTTCCGACTAACCATCCACTACGAATAAAAGAAAAAACTTCCTTAAAATCCATTCCTTATGATTTGATGGACCCGAAAGATGCTTTGCATCAACTGTACAACTGGGATCCGTTAATGAATTTTCTATCTCCAATATTAGGCTATAAATTATATCGTATGGCAGATCCCATGGCAGCCCTTACAATAAATTGTATGGATGAAGGTCAAAATCATGGATGGCATTATGATGAATCCCAGGTAACCATAACATTGCTCATTCAAAAACCAGTTTCGGGAGGCCTTTTTCAATGTGTCCCGAATCTTCGTAAAAAAGATTTTGATAACTTTGAAAATTTAGATGCCGTATTAAATGGAGATCAAAAGGATGTAGTTACGTTGGATATTGAACCAGGTGATTTACTCATTTTTGCAGGATTTTATTCATTGCACCGTGTAACACCGGTTAAAGGAGAGAAAACGAGGTATGTTGGCACATTATGCTATAAAGATGAGCCAAATATCTTAAATAGCCCTGAAGTACAACAATTATTTTATGGTCGGATAAATCAAAGTTGATCACTGAATATCAAATCCAAGAATATTCTCATAATGGAGCTATATTAATTAAAGACGCTTTTGATCTTGAATGGCTTTCCATTTTGGGAGAAGGAATGGAAAAGAATCGAAAAAATCCAGGGCCATATGCATGTCAATATACACCAAAAGATGATCAAGGTGATTTCTACGATGATTATTGTAATTGGGATCGCTTTGATGAATATAAAGACTTTGTGTTTAATTCTTCTGCAGCAGAAATTGCGGGAAGGTTGACGCGTTCACATCAGATACGTATTTTTCATGAACATGTTCTTGTAAAAGAGCCCAATACTTCTGAGCCAACTCCTTGGCATCAGGATCAGCCCTATTATTGCGTAGATGGTCAACAAGTCTGCACCATTTGGTTACCTTTGGATCCCGTACCTAAAGAATATGGCTTAGAGTTTGTATCTGGTTCCCATTCTTGGGGAAAAATGTTTACGCCAAAAAAATTTCTGACCCATAATGAATATGACTATCAATCCGATACTTTTGAATCCATCCCTGATATTGAAACCAATCGAGATAAATACAAAATTTTATCTTGGGATATGGAGCCAGGGGATTGTATAGCTTTTCATTTTAAAACTCTTCATGGGGGAGCTGGAAATCCTCGTCGGCATACCCGTCGAAGGGCCTTTTCAGTTCGATGGATTGGTGACGATGCAATTTTTGCTGAAAGACCTGGAGAAACATCCCCCCCATTTCCACAATTAAAATCATTTAAGCAGGGTGATCCTCTCGATCACTTTCTTTTTCCCATCTGTTGGGAAAACAAATAATCTCAACTGGCTTTCTGGACTTCTCTGCTAGCTCTCAGACCTGATTCAATCGCCCCATTCATAGAAGACCGGTATATTGAGGTATGTTCACCTGCAAAATAACACAACCCCTCCTTTCTGGCTAATATTTCTCTGAAATCTTTCTGACCAACACCAACCATAGAATAGCTGGCTCGCATCCAAGGATCCTCGTTCCAGTACTTACTTATACCTCCTTCCCAATACTGGGGAGCATTCAGCCAAATTTTCTGGCAGGTACTTTGGGCAACTTCCATTCTTCTTGTTTCATTCATCCGACCTAATTTTTCAGCATCTGATCCAGAAGTGAATGATAATAAAATTCCCCTGGGTCCAGGCTGATCTATGGAATGGTGGTAAACTCTACGCAATGGCGTATCGGTAAAAACACGTTGTCCTATACTTGCAGATTCATCCCAGAAACGATGCTTATACTGCATAGCTATTTTCATTACATGACCATAGCTCTGTTTACGAATGCAGTGCATCTTATCAGCAGTAAAAGCCGGACTGATTTTTGTTCGCCGTAATAAGGATAATGGCATACTAATGACGCACTTCTTTCCCTTGATCGATGCAAGTTTCCCATTTTCCATAAAGGAGACTTTCACTCCATTCTTGTTATATTCAATTTTTTTTACGGGGCGATGGTAGAATATTGTGTTGGATAGAGATTTCGCAAAGGCTTTTGGCAACTGATCATTACCGCCTTGAATCCTTCCTTCATCTGTTTCTTCATTAAAACTATCGGCCATAAAATGACCAAGCACCATAGAAAGTGCAGAAAGTGTTTCCGGTCGACCAGTACTCTCTGTAGCATTTGTGAATGTATATAATTCAATAATATCTTTGTGCGCACCTTCTTTCTGCAAAAGATCTGCAACAGATAGATTGTCCAGATCCAGGATATCTTGAGGTAGGTTATTAAAATTGATAGAATTCTTATTTTTTTTCTGACCACTAGAATCATGGAGACCGAAAGATGAAATAGAGTTTTGTTTAGACCATGTTTGAATTCTTTCCACATAATGTTTGATGTATTTTTTTTCCTGACCAAAAAGGTTATTACCCTCAACATCCGCGTAGGGGAGTTTATATCGCAGATTTCGTAAATCCTCCATTGTGAATTTTTTTCCACGTACATATACTCCATCATAGAGTTTTGCTTTCAATATGGAAAGGCCAAATTCCTTGGCATAATTTTTTACATAATGATCTTCCGAATCCACATATTCTGCGCCCATTTCCGCATATAGGCCATTTGCAAATGAGTCTCTGTATGTTCTTACCCGGCCTCCTGGCCGAGATCTGGCTTCCAGCAGTCTAACATTATAGCCAGCCTGATATAAGTCATAAGAACAGGCCAGTCCTGCCAAACCAGCGCCAATAACAATGATTCGCTGGTCATCATTATTTCTTCCATGTACTATATTTGTCCAAGAAAGGCTGCCTGGTATTAGTGCACTTGTACCAAGAAAGAGACTTCTTTTAATAAACTCTCTTCTGCTGGAATTTTTGATACTCATGGTATTCCTTTTTATTGGTTTAGGATAGTATAAAATTATATCACAATTTATATTGGAACAGATATTCATATGCAGGGGAACACTTTTCCAGCAGGAATTGCTGTTTATTCTGAATTTTCACTTCCTTTTTGCTATACGGTTTAAAACCCGTTGAAGTTTCTACATTTTTGTACCAGTGTGGTGCCCAAATACCATCACTTTCTCGTGGACCGGCGGGCCAGGATAGCATCGCATTAGTGAATTCAATTCCGATAATCATACAAAGTTTTTTTAGCATAGTTTGGGGATCAATAAGGATATCTTTTGCATCTAGAACTGGCGGCATAACCCCAGTTTGATCCAGGATATATTTAAATAGATCCATTTGCTGAATAAATCCCAGAAGCAATTCGTTTTTAATAGGGAAATGTTTACCGTAACTGAAAATTACTTCCTTGGGGTTTCTAATAAGAAAACAATTAGTTACATTTCTGGTCCAAGAAAGATCGCAGTCATCCAAATTATGCTGGGCCATATGTTTTTGATACCAGATTGGCTTTTCTTCTGGGATTGGTCCAATGAGCATATCTACAACTTCATCCCAGTTTATACTTTGGGAGACAAGTACCTTATCCCTGCCAGGATGCTCTAATCCTGTTTTGTGCAAATAGTGGGCATAGAAAGGTTCATCAATAACAGCAGTATCCGGTCTATTTTCAAATGAACGCATCAAAGCAGTGGAAATATTCCGTGGTCCAGACCACATGGCAATACGAACGGCTTTGGTTTTCATAGATCTGAAGTGACCTTATCAATATCCAGAACATACCAGTTTTGGAGATTTTTTGTTACTGTTCCACATGTGCCAACGCCAATTTTATTACCGTCAACTGAGATCACAGGAATAACGCCGGCGAAAGTACCAGTAACAAAAACTTCATCGGCAGAATGTACATCTGAAGGGATAAAATTCTTTTCTAATATAGGAATGCCGTATTCCTTACAGAGCCGGATAATAGTCCCGCGAGTAATCCCATTCAGACAGTATTCGCCAGTGGATGTCCATACTTCACCACTACGGACAATAAAAAAATTTGTGGAATTACAGGTGGCCACAAAACCATTTGGATCCAGCATCAGACCTTCGTCTACTCCAAGTTGGTCAGCTTCTATACAGGCGGAAATGCAGTTGTGTTTACTCAGGGAATTGATACGCGGATCCTGCACAGCATGATCACGTCGGGTGGTCACGGTAGCTAGGGTAATGCCTTTTTCTTTTACCTCATCGCTGGCCTTCTTGTATTCAGGGATAATAACAACCGTAGGATTGCCTATGGTAACCTTTGGACTCTGGTAGGGCGTTTTCTTGATTCCCCTGGAAACAATGAGACGAATATGGACATCTGAGTCCATGCCGTTTTTTTGTATGGTGGTTTCCAAAGCCCGCTTTAATTGCTCTTTGGAGATGCCAATGTTCATGTCTATGGCTTCTGCACCGGTATACAGCCGATTTAAATGTTCGTCCAAATGAACTAGGTATCCATTATGCAAACGTATACCTTCCCATACACCGTCGCCTAGTAAATAACCGCTATCCAGAACAGAAACTTTTGCTTCTGTACGCTGGAAAAAATTGCCATTGATATAGATCTGGATAGCATCATTCCTAGGATCATTACTGTAATCGTGCGTAGATGACATAATTTTAGTCTTTCCTTATTTGCCGTAGCCGTTCAAATAGAATTGCCGCAGCAGCAGCAGATACATTAAGGGAATTTATATTTCCCTGCATGGGAATAGTGGCCCTAAAATCGCAACATTCAACCACTTTTTTCCGGATACCTTTTCCTTCGCTTCCAAAAACAATTACTATTTTCTCTTTATAATCAATCTTATACCAGTGTTTTTCCGTAACGCTGTTCTCCAGACCTACGATCCAGAAGCCAGTGTCTTTCAGTTTGGATAGTGCTCTCCGCAGGTTAGTAACTTCATATAAAGGCATGGTCACAAAAGCACCTTGACTTACCTGCAACACAGCATCTGTAATTGGAGCGCTGTGATGTTTGGGAAGTAGAATTCCATCTAACCCAGCACATTCTGCAGTACGAATAATCTGTCCCAGGTTTTGAGGGTCTTCTACCTGGTCCAGCGCTAACAGGCAGGCCAATTTCTCCTGCGAAAAATCCGGCAGACGACTTTCTAGGATAGTGCCGGAAAACTCAACCACAATACCTTGGGAACGAACCTTACTATACATTTTCAGAAAGTCCTGTTTTTTATAGTTTTGGCAGGGATAACCACATGCTTCTATAAGGTTTATTAATTTATCAGATTTTTCAGCGCGTCCGTTTTTCTGTAGTTCTACTTGGTGAATCATAAATCTCTTAGAAGCCAGTACGGCAAAGGCATTATTGATTCCAAAAACCCGATGGACATTGTGTTTTTGTTCTTTCATATAGTTGTAGTGCCAAAATTTTAGAGCCGTAGCATGGGCCTTTCAATGAAAAAATAACTGCTCTGATGAGATAATATAGATAAGATATTTGTTGTCTATAATATTTTACCCATCAATTCCTTTAATAATTTAGCTGCTGTAATGGCAGTAATATTATTTAGATCTTTTTTTGGATTATACTCAACAATGTCTGCGCCCACAACATCACCCTCTATTTTTGAAATTACTTTAATTATATCCCTGGTAGACAATCCTCCTGGTTCAGGGTGAGATACACCTGGAGCAAAAGCTGGATCTAAACCATCTAAATCAATAGAAATGTATACAGGGCCATTAAACTTCAGTTTCAGTTCAGATGAGAATTCATTCATTGAAATTATCCTTACATTATAACGATCTGCCTGTTTCCTTTGATGCTCATTCAGTGTCCTGATACCGATCTGAATTAATTTCCCAGATAATTGATTTTCTAAAATTCGTGCGAATGGTGATGCGTGGGAAAATGGATTATTATCAAATTCTTCATATAGATCTGGATGGGCATCAAACTGTATAATATTAATTTTAGAGTAATGTTTAAAGTATGCTTCTATAATTGGGAAAGTTATACTGTGATCGCCTCCAAGTGATATACAACAATTCCTATTATTTAATTCTTGAATGATTGCATTTTTTATTTTGTCAAAATCTTTTTTATCATTTTTTAAATTAAGACATCCACGATGAAACCAAAGGCCTTCGGCTCCCAGATCAATACCATTTTCTGAGAATTTATTTGTTGAATCAGAATGAAACGCATCCATAATAATGGGGGGTGCGTTAGCTGCACCCTTAGAAAATGAAGAATTGATATCCGATGGGATACCGATTACTGAAATATTTTTTTTATTCATTTGAATATCTCTAAAGCAATTAAACTATTTTTTGATTTAATGTGTATAATTTTATTTAATCTAAAATATATAACTAGTGTTTAATTTGTTTATAGAAATTAAAATTGTTGTTACGTAATATCTTCAATATATGAGAAAACAATTCAATATAATATTCTATCTAATTTTTTATCTAGAAACACAGAAAAATAATAGAATGAAATTATATGTCAAGTGAAACAATCATACTTGATAGTCAACTTAGAGATTATCTTCTAAATGTTTCAGTGAGGGAACCGGAAGTTCTTAGAGCTCTCCGAAAAGAAACAGGAAACCTGGAATATTCCCAGATGCAGATATCTCCTGAGCAGGGTTCCTTTATGGCTTTTTTAGTTAGTTTAATCAATAGTAAGAACACTCTTGATATAGGTGTTTTTACAGGATACAGTGCTCTTATTGTGGCTTTAGCCCTACCTAAGGATGGATGTGTTACTGCTTGTGATATAAATACTGATTGGACCGATATTGCCATGAAATATTGGAAATTAGCAAATGTTGAAAATAAAATTGATTTACGGATTTCCCCTGCTTTAGAGACATTGGATAGACTTATATCTGATGGTTGGCGAGATAGATACGATTTTTCCTTTATTGATGCTGACAAATTAAATTATCAGCATTATTATGAAAAATCTTTAGTGTTAATACGTCCCGGTGGATTGATTGCAATAGATAATGTTTTGTGGAGTGGAAAAGTTCTCGATGAGAAAAATGAAGATCCAGATACAAAAGCAATCAGGGAGTTCAATAATAAATTGTACCATGATAAAAGAGTTTCTATCTCCATGATCCCTATAGGGGATGGTATAACCTTAGTACGGAAATTATAATAATTAATAAGTTATAATGCTCAAGCCCCCTATCACATCTGAATTTTTGTCCTGATGGCAGTGAAACTTTAACTGTTTTTTACGATCATTAAATGATGTTATTACGTGACCCCAGTGCCTACCATGGGGAAAAGAATAATAGACCATTTTTTGAAGGATGGTATCATAAAATGGTTATGAATGGAGGACAATCACTAGCGATAATTCCTGGTATTTACCGCAGCGGGATTAATAATAATAAAATAGCTTTTATAATGATTTATGATGGTAGCAAAGGTAACGTATTCTATGAGCAATTTGAAGTTCAGCAATTCCGATGTTGCACATCCAGATATAGTTTGCACATTGGATCAAACTACTTTTCATTAAAAAAAATAATCTTAGATATTGTATCAGAGACTTTTACAATCAAGGGAAAAGTTACTGCATATAATCTGAAACCTTGGCCAGTAACTCTATTTGAACCTGGCTGTATGGGTTGGTACGCTTATGTCCCTACTATGGAATGTTTTCATGGTATACTGAGCATGGATCACTCCTTAGATGGTAATATTAAATTCAATGGTTCTAATTATGATTTTTTTGGTGGTCGAGGCTACATTGAAAAAGATTGGGGACGTAATTTCCCTGAAAACTGGATCTGGGCACAATCAAATAATTTTTTAAATAATGATTTAAGTATCACCGCATCATTAGCAACCATCCCCTGGAAAAATACAACTTTTGCAGGATTTATCGTTGGTTTATACTATAAAAACAAACTTTATCGTTTTACTACTTATAAAAATACCGTTACCAAAGAAATCTATTACGATTCTAATAAATTTTTCTGGAAATTAAAGCAGAAAAATCTTGTGCTTGAACTAAGCGTTCAAAAAGGAGTAAGAGCAGGTTTGTTATATGCACCTGATAAAATTGATATGGTTCCCAAAGTGCATGAATATCTTGATGGGAGAATTTGTCTAAAGTTACACGATCATAAAGGAATGATCTTAGAAGACAAAACAAAGTTGGCAGCTGTAGAAATAATAGGTGATGTGAGTAAATTGATTAATTTGGTAGAAAAATCATAGATTAATTTTTAATTAAATCATTTACATCAAAAGGGAAATGACATTAAGCTATACCCGATAAGGGGTTTTTTGTTTGTGAGAGGCTGGGTAGATTTAAAAATGATTAGGATTTTCACTTTATGGATAACATTGATTGGTATTTCTTTAGGCTCTAATCAAAACTATTTTATAATTAATCATCTTGTTGAAAAGAATGGAAAAATTTTAAAACCATTTACAAACGAAAGAGTAATTGGTAATATTTATAGATATTTTGTTAATGATAATTTGAAATCTGAAAATGTATTTGTAGGCAAGATTACTAAAAATGGTAAGCAGGGAATTTGGACAAGATGGTGGAATAACGGTCAAAAAAAAATCCAAGGACACTATATTAATTCTGTTAAATATGGTATATGGACTGAATGGATAGAAAATGGAGAAAAATATTCAGAAATATTTTATAATAATGGTTCGATTATTTATTTAAAGAATTGCTTCAAAGATAATTGTGATTGAACATTAAGCCTTAGTCAAACGGGGTTTTTTGATTGTAGACTGATTGGTAGATTTTAATATTTCGAAGGAAACCTAAACAGGTATGGATGGTGCTGACGAAGTTTGATGTGGAACCTTCCCTAATTATAATTGGTTTGTAGGTGTAACGTATAGTTATATGATAAATTGATATATAAATGGTAGATGATGACCAGCTGGCTTAATAAAGTTTTAATGGATACAGACATCTAATTTAATCCTTTATAAAACATCTAAACTCACATTCGTAGGTTTTTATTTTTGGGTGTATGGGCTGGGTCTTGGTTATTTATTAAATTATTTTTTATAATAAAAAAAGGTTAAACCAAAAACTTATTTGATATCGAATGAAATTTTGATGCAGACTCTATTAAAGAGTTGGCTGTTAATTCTTTAACTCCATAGATATCTACGATGCAACCATATTGATCTATCACTTTGCGTACAAGTAAATCAAAATCACCATCACCTGATAGCAGTATTATTTTTTCTACTTCTTGAACTGAATCTAATATATCTATAGTTATACCCACATCCCAATCTCCCTTAGTACTACCATCAGCTCTGGATATATAGGGTTTGAGTTTCACATTAAACCCAATAGATCGTAACGCATATTGAAATTTTTGTTGTTTTTCGTCTCCTCGATGTATTGCGTAAGCATTTGCTTTAATGATTTCATTTTTAGATTCTATTTGATTCCAAAAACGTTTGTAGTCAAAAGAACGTCTAAAAATATCCCGTGTGGTATAATAAATATTTTGAACGTCAACAAATATAGCAGTTTTCATGATCTTTAATTTATAGACAAAGTATCTTGATTTATATCACAGGTAATTTCTCAATAATATTTAGGAAAAATGATTTGAAATAATCTTTTAATTATAGTTCTACATTCGTGGGGATATTTTTATTGGGAGGATGGATAGATTTGGATAATGAAGCATATGATTTTAATAATACTCCTGGTTACCTATCCGACATTAGTGTTTGCAGATACTATATATGTAAATTTTATTTAAAGTGAAAATATTATATCTTTTACTATCTTTATTTATAATTTCTGTTTCCGGATGTCAAGATAGGGGCTATGATGAAATTGTTAAATTGTGGGGGGGGAATTACCCGGTTGAGAGTACTTATAAACTGGATATATTTAACCTTAACTTTTCAGGATCTATTCCCCGGGAAATAGGAAATCTGACCAACCTGAGACACTTAGATCTAGGAAAAAATCAATTCTCCGGACCAATACCGCCAGAAATAGGTAACCTGACTAATCTAAATTTCCTGAGTTTAAAAGATAACCAGCTTACAGGGGAGATCCCAGCTGTGATTGGCAACCTCCAAAAACTCAATTATCTTTATTTAAACGGAAATCAGTTCATCGGTGAGATCCCTCCTGAGATGGGGAATCTGAATAAGCTTTATGAGCTGGATCTAAGTTATAATAACCTGAGTGGTTTAATCCCATCGGAGGTCCTAAATCTGGAAAGTATAACAGAATTGATCCTAGGTAGTAATAAGCTCAGCGGCACTATTTCATACCAGTTAAGATATCTGAACCACATGACCGGAAAACTAGACTTGTCACATAATCAATTCACTGGACCAATTCCGATCCAGATTGGAGATCTTATTTATCTTAGGGATTTGGATTTAAGTGGAAACCAGCTCTCTGGTGCGATACCGTCTGAGATAGGGAATTTTACAGCCCTCGAAGAATTGTTCTTGAATGATAATCAGTTCATTGGTCAAGTACCTCAGAAAATCTGCGACCTCATTGAGCCTAATGCTCGGATTTGCTTCTCTTGTGTTTATGAATCATTTGATATCCGTAGAAATAAACTTTGCCCCCCCTACCCAAGCTGCTTTGAAGGCTATCACACCATAGAACAGGATACAAGTGGTTGTCTTTAATATAAAATTCATCAAAATTAATAAGGCTACTCTTTTTTACCTTGCCTATAGAAACCCAACCATTATTATAAAAATTAGTTAATATTTTTTCAGTTGAGATTTTTAATATTAATCAATTCGATTATATCAAATAATATTAGGATATGGTATTATTGAAGTGATATCTGCCCCGATTACCCACCATTTTTTGTTTGTGGGATGATGGGTGGGTTAATTAAACATATTTTATGCAGAATAATAAAAAGAAAGATAATCTTATATTAAGCCTTTCCTGTAATATTTTAATTCCTGTAATAATATTAAAAAATGGGGATGTATGGATTAACCAAATTTTAATTCAGTTTGATAGAGATGTATGGGTATATAAAATTTTAATATCAGTTGATATTTCATCGACTGTATTCTTTATTGCATTAATTTGTCCAGTCACCTATTTTTTTTATGATTTTCTAAATCGTAAGAAAATAAACCTAATTTCAATCTTAGGTTTTATCAATATTCTATTAACTGGAGGAATAGGAATTTTTGGAAGCAAATTAGGTTTGTCAAAAAATTGGTTCATATTGAAAGAAGGTATGATGCCAATAATAATTGCTTCCTTGTTAATCATAATGAAAAAATACAGACAAAGTGAATTCAATAATATTTTACTTAATGAAACTCTATTTGATAAAGATAAAATTAAAATTTCCATCTCACAAGAAATGCAACATCAATTTGAACATATAGTTAAAATAGCCGGTTATTATCTTATCGCAGGTTTTTTTATTAGTTCCATTATACAGTTTATTATTGCTTCTATAATTGTTGTTTCAAATCCGGGTGAGTCTACTTTCAATAAAGAGGTTTCAACAATGACATGGGTAAGTTATATAGCAGTTTTATTACCTACCATGTTGGTTGTTGGCAAAGGTTATTGGGGATTGATATCAGGTATAGAAAATATCACTGGATTAAAAAAGGAAGATTTTCTAAAATCTTAAAATAATTTATTATCAACAATAAAGTATTTTAAATAATACCGGTCATGTTAGGTTTTTTATTTATGGGAGGGTGAGTAGATTGTTGATGTTTTCTGTTTAAAACATAGCTGAATTTATCTAAATATTTAAGATAGAGGAGTTAATATGGAAGCCAGTTTAGCTTTAACCATCATCGGTATCATCCTGATCCTAGTAGGATTCATTTTTAATGCAATCCCAGTATTGGTGAATAAACAGATCATGGGAGAACTTGCTAAAGAAGCAATAAATCCTGCGGCAGCATTACGAGCCGTATTGGGTGGTTCAGCTATGGCAGTAGGATTTATCGCGCTTTATTGTCGTGGATTACCCAATGAGCAAGCTAGCGCCCTTTTAACTGCACTGGGTGTAGGAATGATTATAATTATGTCAACAATCATTTTAATTAAACCCCGTGGATTTGCTGATGAGATTCCGATACCGCCTGTAGTTATGTTTATCATATTAACCATAATTGCATTTTATTCTTCTTAAATAATATACTTTAACACGAACTTCGCCTGTATGGTGGTTTTTGTCTATAGTTCAAACTCATTGCTCCCGGCCAGTTAATAATATTTTATATGTCTTTTTCCATCCTAATCATGGGCACTGTTAGGTTGGTTTTGGTTTTGTATAGTATTTTTTCTATTGGCTTATAACCCTGAGTTTCGTATAATAGTTTTCCTGATTGTGTAGCCATTAATTCACATTTCTTAAAACCCAGTTTTTTTGCTTCATTTTCACCTAAATAGATTACCAGTGAACCAACCCCCATTCTGATCCAATCTGGATGTGTATACATAGCTCGAATACGAGCCGAATCTTTTTCTGGATTCAGGAAATCATTATCCCTATTAGGCGTATGATGACCTCCAAATAGTGTTTGTCTATTGCTCCAGCCACCACATCCAACAAAGTTCTCATCTTTGAACACCATAAAATATGTGCCATCTTTAATCAGTTGGTCATCTAATCCCATGCTATCAAAGGATGCTTCCAATTGGCTGGGTGATAATAGGGGTCCAAGCAGTTGTCTGATTGAAAGCTCCATTAAGTCTTGAATTTTTGGAATATCATTAATACAAGCAATTCTATGTTCAAAATCATTCCATCTATTTGACTTTTTATTCATGGAACTCGCATTGTTTCCTAAATATATATGATATATTAACCATCAGTATCCACCTTCGTTGGTTTTTTTGTTTATGGGAGTATAGGTACATTCGGATTTAGAATAGCACAATAAAATTAATACAAATCATGAATAGTGTTATAGAAGTGCCCTCAACTTTTTAATAAACTGGTTTAATATATACAACTATGTTTTCTCCAAAAGATAAAATTTCACTATTAATATTAATCTTTTTAGTATTTGATGGATGTCAATCAAAAAAAGGTTTAAAGGCCATAGAAAAAAATAAAAAAAATATGGGATCAGTATTAATTAAAGACCAACTTGTTGATACTATAACAAAAATACCTACCGATAATTCACTTTATAAGAATCCTGAATTACCTGTGATGGTTCGTGTATGGGATCTACTGAGCTATATGACACTTGAAGAAAAAATAGGTCAAATGACCCAAGTAGGAAGACAATTTTTAGAAAGTGATAGCGATATTGGTACTTATTTTTTAGGGTCACTATTAAGTGCTGGTTCGGCACCAACAAAAAACATTCCAAAATCCTGGGCAGAAATGTATGACAGTGTTCAAAAAATTGCTTTATCTACCAGACTTGGAATCCCACTAATTTATGGTATTGATGCGGTGCACGGGCACAATAATGTTGTCGGCGCTACAATATTTCCGCATCAAATAGGGTTAGGATGTACAAATAATCCACAATTAGTAGAAGATGTGTACCGTGCAACTGCAGTGGAAGTAGCAGCTACTGGCATAGATTGGAATTTTGCACCCAATCTTGGTGTGTCAAGAGATGAACGTTGGGGGCGAACATATGAATGTTTTGGTGAAACACAAACTATAGTAAAAAAAATGGCCGGTGCAGCGGTAAAAGGTCTTCAATCTGATCGATTAGACAGTCCAACCAGTATATTGGCCTGTGCAAAACATTTTATAGGTGATGGTGGAACAAAATGGGGAACAGGTTTAAATGAAAAATTAGATCAGGGCGATGCTCAAGTTTCAGAACAGAAATTGCGGGAAATACATCTACCAGGTTATTTACAGGCATTAGAAGAAGGTGTAGGTACGATTATGCCATCCTATAATCAAATAAATGGTGAGCATTGTCATGGGAACAAAGATTTATTAACAGATCTGCTGAAAAAAGAACTGAAGTTTGAAGGATTCCTTATATCTGATTGGCAAGCACTTGAAAAAATAGGCGATGATTATAAAGCTAATATTATTAGGAGTATAAATGCTGGAGTGGACATGGTAATGGTACCTGGATCAGAAAAATGGGGAGGCCAAAAATATCAAACTTTTATTAATCTCTTAATTGAGTCTGTAAACGAGGGCTCTATAAGTGAAATAAGAATTAATGACGCTGTCTCTCGCATTCTGAAGACAAAATTTGAAACAGGACTTTTTGAGAGGCCATATAGCGATAAATCTTTATTAAGTAAAGTTGGGTCGAAAGAACATAGAAAGATTGCAAGAGATGCCGTGAAACAATCTTTGGTGGTACTGAAAAATGATGGTGTTTTACCGCTTTCAAAAGATCTTGGCCATATTCATGTAGCTGGAAAAAATGCTGATGATCTGGGTAATCAATGTGGTGGCTGGACAATATCCATACAAGGAGAAAGTGGCTCTGTTACTAATGGAACAACAATTTATGAGGCTATTCTGGAGACAGTGAGTTCAGCTACAAAAGTTACATTTTCCAAGGATGGTTCTGGTGCAAAAGGAGCCAATTGTGGCATTGTTATTATTGGTGAAAAACCCTATGCAACAAGCCAAGGAGACCGGGAATCTCTTTCATTAGATAAAAAAGATGTAGCTGCTATAGACCGGATCAGGAAAGTAGGGGTGCCGGTTGTTGTAATCATAGTATCGGGACGTCCACTTATAATTGAAAATGAGTTAGATAAATGGAGTGGGTTAATCGCTGCTTGGTTACCTGGTTCAGAAGGCAAGGGCGTCACAGATATTATTTTTGGTAATTATAATCCTACTGGGAGATTATCTGTAACATGGCCTCGTAACATTGAGCAAATTCCCATCAATTTTGGAGATGTAGATTACGACCCTCTTTTTGAATATGGCTTTGGCTTAAGCTATTAAAAAACCCTGCCTAATAGCAGGATTTTTTATTTATAGATATTTAGGACTTATAGTTATTGCAAGAAACAACTGCATACATTCCAATGCTATTTTTTACAAGTTTAATTAGATTTGGTTTCACCGTGAAAAAAACATCCCTTCTTCATACATCAATTTTATTATTTATTGGTTCAGCCTTCTGGGGATGCGCAAATGAAAGAAAAAAAGTTAATAATTTCATAGCATCAAGGACCGGTCACCCGAGAGATTTTATTTTTGAGTTTAAATTGATCTCATAACCTAATGGTTGCGATTATTTAAATATTAGACTAATTATTTAGAAATATATTAAACTTTATTTTATGACAAGAATTAATATAATTCCGCCATGTGAGTTATCTGACCAGCACTTGATCGCTGAGTACAGAGAAATTTTTATGATAGCTGGATCCTTGCGTAGGACACTTAATAGCAAAACTGGTTATAAAGAGTCCAGGGTCCCAAAAAGTTATACTTTAAATAAAGGGCATGTATATTTTTTTTATAACAAAGGCTTTTATCTGTATAAAAGATACAATGCCATCATCGAAGAGATGCAGAATAGGGGATTTAAACCAGATTTGGGTAGAAAATTTCCTACAAATATTTTTAGAAATAATGGGTTATACAATGATTGGAGCCCTGAAGAAAGTGATTATAGGATTATAAAACAACGCATTGAAGAAAAAATAGCATTAAAACCAAATTGGTATAGGAAAACTCGATAAAAAGATAAATTTCAATTATTTGTTCTCAAACTATTTTAATTGATCATAGAGATTCAGATTTACACTATGATGGCTTGATTGATATTTTTGATTTATTATTTTTACTGCAATAGATATAAAAAACAACTTTTCAACCGGGTTTTTGTTTTTGGAGGGTGGGTAGTTGCTGATTTATTTAAACCTTACAGTGCAATATCAAATAATCAAGCCCCTGTCACCCGTTATTATTTTTTGGGAGGATAGTTAGAAATATATACCGTTACTATTATTAATTATCCTTCATATAAGACAGTCTCGTTTCCATTAGAGAAATCTGAGCTTTTAAAAGTTCTATAGATCTTACCCATTTTTTATAAGACAGAGCATCAGTATGCAATTCTTCTGCGTTTATTGTAGCATCTTTTATTTGATCAGACCAAGTATCAATCATAATAAGGCTCTTATTAATTAAATTATCTTGAAATTTGGTTTGAAGTTGTTGATACTCCTTCCTAAAACTAATCCATGCATCGATAATTTTATCACACCCAGCTGACCTTTGTTTAATTCCCCAGTCTCCGTATTTAAATGGTTTACAATCATTGCTTATTTCACCCCAATCGTCAGCTATAAATGTAATTGGATTTTCAAATGTAATATTGTCAAAGGCATTATCTAAGTCCCATGGTATAAGATACAGTTTGTTTTCTTTGGGATGCTCATACCAGTAATAGTTATGATTAAACGAAACATCTAAAAAGAAATTATACCAATGAAAAACCCCATCATCATTACGTATTGCCCTATCCACAACCACATAAGATATAATACTATTAATATCCATATAATTTTTTATTATTTCCCTTGAACTAATTGAGTCTGCATTGGCCATCATTTCACCAAAAACCTTAAATAATTCAATGGATGTATTTTCGTTTTCATTCGTTTTCAATCCAGCACGAATTTTCTTTTCTTTAATTACATTTCCATTATGGTTTAATGGCCAAATTTCTTTATATAGATTTCCACTACCATCTGAAAAATGATAATCCGTAAATCGATCATCTATCTGTTCTGTGAGTGCATATAAACCCGAGTATTCATCATTAATAATCAACTGCGCATGTACTGAACGAGGAGCGGGAATGTCCATTTCTCTATAAAACCAATAGCCCAAACGTTCGTGAAGTTGTGTAGGATCATTGTTTTGAGAATGAAATTGCAATTTTTTTAGTCCGTAAAATTTTTGATTTCTCCCATTCCAATTGATTTTTACTTTCATAGATAATTTAGTACATATTTTTTTACCGGAAGGTTTGAATATATTTTTCCCGGATAAACAGCCTACCCAGGCACCAATATTGCCCTTATATCGAATACCAACTGGACTCAATGTGTCTCCATCAAAAATTAGCATCCCTTCTATATATTCTTCAGCTGATGGATCTGTATCTAATTTTTTTAATGAACCCTCAGGTATTTTTAATTCAAAAGTATGAAGCTCGTCCTCGTTAAAAATATAATCGGAATCTAATATCATATATTTCTCTGAACCATCAGGTTTAATTGTTCTTATCATATCTTTGCCAGAAGATTTTATGTTTGGATGTGGATTACACGTAAGTATAAATAAAAAGGAAAAAATAAATAAGAACTTGATTAGAGCAGACAATGATTTACAAAAGATAATCATTGAATCAACATTAATATATCTTTCTTCCATAATGATATTTTTTGTCCATTATTAGCACCATAATTTGTGCTTGGTATTTGATTTAGAAAACAAATTATTAAATGAAAACCGGTCGTCCGATGTTTATTATTTGTGGGAGAATGGGTAGATTTACTAATGATTAAGTATCTAATATTTTTTATAAGTAATTATAATAAAAATGAATATAGTCTTTTATTGTTGAGAGTTGTTTTTGGACTAATAATGTTGATAAATCATGGTATATATAAAATCACCTCAGGTACGACAAAATGGGACAGATTAGGGAGTGCCCTTACTGATTTAATAGGTTTCGAATTTTTAAGCACGTTTTTTGGATTCATGGCATCATTTTCAGAATCTATTGGTGCACTATTAATTGTATTTGGATTATTTACCCGTTCTGCTTCAGTTTTACTTTTCATTACGATGCTTGTTGCATCAATAAAGCATCTAATTGTTAATGAGTTTCCAGAGTTAGCAATTTTGTATTGTATATTATGTTTAGTTCTAATCTTGAGCGGACCGGGAAAATACAGTTTAGACTATATGTGCTTTTCAAAGTATTTTGAAAAAAAATAATGTAAAAATGAAATGATGTTTTTTACGTTTTTATTTAAGATTATCAAATTCAGGGTTATGGGGATTTTTTTGTGGGATAATAGGTAGATAGTAGAAAATATTTTTTTAAGAAATTGAAAAAACCATTTATTATTATAATTTCGCTATTATTTATCTTTTCAGGCTGCTTAAATATAATTGATCCCAACTATAATTCTGATCTCACCGTAATTGTAGATGGTTATGTCGATAAAATGTCTTATAACTCATCAGATTCAATTAAGATATACATTAATGCAGTTAGTAGAATGGAGAATACCAAGCTTAAGATTTATGATATTAATAATGATATTGTACTTGAATTTGAAGCAGATTTATTTCCCCAGATAAAAAATCATAATTCTCCATGGTCATTTGGATATGATTACACTATAACAACAACCATTGAGGTTGAAAACATGGAGAGTGGTATTTATCTCATAGAGAATAGAATTCCATTTATTATAAAGCCTTCTGATGTTGTTGATGCCATTGTTGTTTATCCATCAAATACAATAAACGCTTACAATAATAATGAAGGATGTAGTTTCTATACAACCCCTAGAACATCAAAACTATCGTTTAACCGCCAACAAGACTTACCTGCTGATATTATTAACTATTTTAAATGGCTTAAAAAGTTAGATTATTCCTTTGGCTATATCTGTGATTATGATTTGGATAACCCATCAACATTTGAATTATCAGACTTGATGATAATATCCGGGCACAATGAATATTGGTCTCGAACTGCAAGAGAAAATTTTGATCAATATGTGAATAATGGTAATGATGCAATGATCTTATCGGGTAATACTATGTGGTGGCAGGTTAGATACGAACAAGATGGAAAGCAGTTGATCTGTTACCAAAATGCAGAAATTGACCCTATAGAGAATGAAGAATTAAAGACGATCAATTGGCACCGGAGTTCATTGAATTACCCAATTATTGAAAGCATTGGTTGCGATTTCTCTAATGGTGGCTACGGTTTGAAACAAGATGATGGATGGGATGGGTATAAAATTATATTACCGGAATCTCCAATATTTGAGAATTTAAACATTCAATCAAATCAGATTATTTCAATTCCAACCCGCGAATATGATAGTGCTCCGATTATAGATATTACACCTGATGGTATCCCTATTATTGACACCGAAATATTGGGCTTTTTTAGGATTAATATTTTGGGGTTTGACAAGTGTTTTAGGGGATCACATCATAAATATGGCACTTTTATTGTTATGCAAAAATTTTATGATAGTGGAGTCATCATAAATACAAGCAGTTCTGATTGGTGCATCAGAGGATTTTCCAATAAAGATAGTTCTATAATAAAAAATATAACCTTGAACATGATATCACTATTAAAAAATAATTCGGAAATATTTATTTATTGATAGTGTCTTCGTATAATAGTGGTGGAATCTTTGTGGACATTTTTGACTGCCGGCACGTACAAAACCTGCTTTAACCTTAATAATTAATATTTAGCCCAGAGACATTTCCAGTTGTTTTACAAATGGCTGATGATACAGTCTAGTTCCTGTTGCTTTGTACAATGCATTGGCCAATGCCCCAACGGCAGGTGGTAAACTTGGTTCACCTAAACCTGTTGGCGAAATCTCGTTTTCAACAAAGAAAACTTCAATTTCAGATGGTGACTGATCATGTCGAATAAAATTATAGGTGTCAAAGTTCTTATGTACGGATGATCCATTCTCAAATTTCAGTTCACTGTACATGGCATGTCCAATACCATCAATTATACGGCCTTCAATCATGTTAGTTGCACCTTCTATATTGATCACTATTCCGCAATCTGCTGCACACCAAACCTTTTTGACTTTTGGTTGATTTTCCTTTAGCACTACTTCCATTACAACCGCTACATAAGAATTGTGGCAGAAGTAAGCTGCTACGCCTTTATTCGTTGATGAGTCACCAATACCCCAGTTGGACTTTTCTTTAACCAGTTTTAATACACCAGCGTATCTTTCCGCGTCATACTCATATTTTTTTCCAACAGGATTATTAATGGCTTTTTTAAAAAGCTCTAACCTAAAATCAATCGGATCTTTTTTGGCTACTTCGGCCACTTCATCAATAAATGACTGTTCAGCTCCAGCTGTAAAATGTGATCTTGGTGCGGTCCATGCACCCGTAGAAATATTAGTGTAGGACATTCTATTTTCGGCCAAATAGTTATCAACGGTACCTGCAGGGAATCTATTCGGGTAAACAGGTCCAGCCGGTAAACCTACGCCTTTAACTGAAAAAGCAATCAGATTATTATTTTTATCTAAACCTGCCTTGTAAACGGAACGATATGCAGGCCGGTACGTGCCTTGAGTCATATCATCCTCACGGGTATAAACCAATTTAATCGGTGCACCTACTTTTTTAGAAATAACTGCAGCTTCCAGTCCGAAATGTAAATAAAGCCTTCTGCCAAAGCCTCCACCCATTCTTGTCATTTTGAGGGAAATATTTTCCTCAGGTATATTTAATAAAGAAGAGACTGCTTCTTGCATAGCTTTGGGCGTTTGTGTGGGACCTATTAGTTCAGCTGAGTTTTCTTTAACATCTGCAAAAAAATTCATTGGTTCCATTGGATTGTGAGGCATAAATGGGGACGTGTAGGTTCTCTCGATGATTTTTGCTGCTTTAGCGAATGCCGCATCAGGATTTCCGTCTTTACGACTTCCTTTAATCTCTCCTTTTTCTAAATCTTTGATCAATCGTTCTTCATGCATCTCCGAAGTTTCAAGTTCACTTACGTTCTCCCAATTCACTCTTAACATTTTTTTAGCATTTATAACCTGCCAGGTAGTCTTACCCAAGATTGCTATTAACTGAGGAAACGCATTCGTACCATTCCATTTCTTTTTAGAATAAGTGCTGTCCACAATAAAAGCATCATGGATACCTTTCATTCCTTTTATTTCTTCTTTATTAAAGCTCTTAACTTTCATTCCAAATGCAGGTGGGTGCTCAATCGCTGCCAAAAGCATACCATCACGCTTAAAATCAAGACCGTATAGGGGTTTGCCTGTTACAATTTTTGGGCCTTCAACATTTTTTTGTGATGTTCCAATTAGTTTATAATCCTTTGGGTCTTTTAAGGACAGCTCATTAGGAACATCTATACCAACCGCTTTTGAAGCAATCTGACCATAGCCAATTTTTCTGCTTCCATTTACTTCTTCTATCACACCGTTACTGGCAGATAAATTTTTGATAGAAACGCCCCATTCCTTCGCGGTGGCTTCTAGAAGCATTCGCTTACCTGCGGCGCCTGCCATTCTGAGTGGATCCCAACCACGCTTGATTGAGTTACTTCCTCCTGCTGTTTGAGGATTCCTGAACGAATCCTCATCTAATTCACCCTGTTCCACCACAACATGGTCCCATGGGACATCAAGCTCTTCCGCCACAATCATTGGCATGGACGTCATCACATTTTGGCCGATCTCAGGGTTTGGAGAATAGATTGTAACCATTCCCGTATCCCCTATTTTAATGTAGCCATTGATGTTGAACCATTCCTTTGGAATAGAAACGCCCTTCTGTTCTGGGCTTAAGGATTTACAGCTCACTAGCCAATTAAATCCAATCATTATACCACCACCCAGAGCTGCTGAAGTTTTTAGAAACGATCGCCTTCCTATTTTTGTCTTGATAACTGTCATTTTTTCGTGATTTTAGATTCTAGATGCTTTTTTAATTGCTTTTTTTATTCTGACATAGGTTGCGCATCGGCAAATGTTACCGCTCATTGCTAAATCAATATCTTCATCGGTTGGATTAGGATTGTTCTTCAGCAGGGAAACTGCGCTCATAATTTGTCCTGGCTGACAATAACCGCACTGAGAAACATCCTCTTCTAGCCATGCTATTTGGACAGGATGATCACCGTCCTCTGATAAACCTTCAATAGTAGTTATAGGTTGATTGGCAACCGCTGAAACAGGGAGAACGCATGATCTAACAGCTGCACCATTGAGATGCACCGTACAGGCACCACACTGAGACAGTCCACATCCGTACTTTGTACCAACTAAATCGAGGTTATCTCTAAGAACCCAGAGAAGGGGAGTGCTTGGATCAACATCCACCTGTTTTTTCTTCCCATTGATATTTAAAGTAAAGCTTGCCATATGATTAATTTTCTGAATGATTTTAGTTCATAAAATTAATCATAGCTTACCTATACCTACAATTTTCGTTTATAAACATTTAATGAGTTACAATGACCAAGCCTATATATTTGATTATTAAGTTCAGGCTTCCGAGATTTTTTTGTTTGTGGGAAGATAGGTAGATTTGGGTATGAGTAGATATATTTCATTAAGAATATTAATTGGGCTGGTAGTATTTTCTAATATTGGGTGTTACCCTGTTTCTCATATAGTTATAGGTGAAATAAAACCACCCATATCTCCATCTCAGGTAAAAATACTTTTAGAATATCCTGATGAATATGAAATTATTGCAAGGATTGATGCATCAAGTGAATTTGCATTTAAAGATCCATCTATAAACCTGACTTGGCAAAGTAAAATGGATAAAATAATAGAACGTTTAAAAATTGAAGCCGCACAGCTTGGCGCCAATGGTATCTTAATAGAAAATACTGATAACAAAACTAAACAAAATATTACATATAGTAAGGAAGCGACTACTATCAGTGAAGCCCATTACAAGACGGGAACTGTAATAGCTATATTTATTAAATAAACTATTTATAAAATCTCTTTCTTATCATCAAACCCCTATCTGTCAGAGGTTTTTGTTTGTTAGATGATTATAAGATTTAGATAATGAGTTTATTATGAAAAAAATATTACTAATTATATTATTATTGATTGTTGGGTGTTCTAAACCCCGAAATGATGGAAGAGTATATGATATAATAATCGTTGGTGCTGGAATATCTGGATTAGCAGCAGCAGGTAATTTAATTGATAATAACAAGGATGTTTTAGTTTTAGAAGCTAGAGATCGAGTTGGTGGGAGAATATGGTCTCATTTATGGAATGGAGTAATCATTGAAGAGGGGGCAAACTGGATACATACTTCTGATGGAAACCCTATTACTGAATTTGCAGAGAGACATGGATTTACTACCTATGAAACCCCATTAAACTCAATGGTGGCATATTTAAATGGAAAAGAAATCGGTAATGATGAATATGATTATCTTGTTAGAGAGTTTTGGTTATACATCCTTGCCAATCAAAAAAAAGGACAAGATGAATCTTTAGCTCATACACTGAGCGGTTTTATAAATAATAAACCCTTATCTTTTGATGAGAAGAGAGTTATAGACTATCTTGCAAATTCTGAAATTTCTAATGAGTATGGAACTGACTTGGATAATCTATCTCGAGATTACTTTGATATTGGAAAAGAATATGGAGAAGGAGAATTGTTATTACCAAATGGTCTCCAACAAATCATTGATATTTTAAAGGATGAAGTTCAGGTAAAGCTTAATCATATTGTTACAAAGATAGAATACCAAGATGTTAGAGTTACTGTACATACTAAGAATAAACAATTTTATGCTAAAAAAGTTCTTGTAACAGTCCCTCTCGGAGTATTGAAAAGTGGGGATATTGAGTTTTTACCTCCACTCCCTTTAAGTAAGCAAAATGCAATATCAGAATTAGGAATGGGGTTATTGCAAAAACACTGGTTGCTATTTGATGAAGTATTTTGGGATGATGATGTGATATGGATCTTATCAGTTAATGAACAAAATTGGGAATGTATGAATTTCGTATACACTGGTAAACCAATACTTCTATGTTTTACAATGGGTGAATATGCAAAATATCAGGAGTCATTATCTGATAGCGTTATAACATCAGATATAATGAATGTTTTAAGAAATACATATGGACAAAATATCCCTGATCCACTAGATGTATATTC
>CEUZ01286301.1_pt1 | contig 35115 bp, 43 predicted proteins | sample 361511 | NCBI WGS metagenome assembly CEUZ01 (sample SAMEA2622822, study PRJEB7988) | marine metagenome | biome: marine biome (ENVO:00000447); feature: surface water layer (ENVO:00002042); material: "saline water (ENVO:00002010), including plankton (ENVO:xxxxxxxx)" | depth 5 m | reverse complement strand
AGGAATTCGTAACGTATCATCAACTGCTAAAGAAGGTTATGAAGATGCTATATTTAGAGGATCAAAAATTTTTTCTGTTCGTCATCTTCGCAATAAAGGAATTAATAATATATTAAAAGAAATTCCAATAAATAAAAGATATTATATTACAATTGATATAGATGCTTTTGATCCATCAATCGCATCTGGCACAGGAACTCCTAGTCACGGAGGCTTTTATTATTATGAAGTATTAGAACTTCTCGACGGTATTATAAAGCAAGGTAATGTTGTTGGGTTAGATTTAGTTGAAGTTTCACCCGATTATGATTCAACCAATTCAACTTCTACACTAGCTGCACAAATATTGATGAATTCAATAGGAAGAATTCTTTATCACAAAAAAGGTTAAATCTTTAGAACCCTAATTATTTAAACTAATATTTTTTTAATTTTTTTTCTAATAATCTAACTAAAAAAGAAATGAACAATATTAATATTAAGTATTCTAGGACTAGGAAACTGTATATTTCCAATGGTCTATAGACACTAACAACAAGTTCATTTGCTTTTCTTGTTAAATCAGCTAATCCAACTATAGAAACTAGAGAGCTCATTTTCACAATATATACAAATTGATTTCCTATTGGAGGCAACACAAATCTAAGTGCTTGAGGAAAAACTACAAAACGCATTTTTTGCCAAGAATTAAAACCTAATGATTCAGAAGCTTCATGTTGTCCTTTTGGAATTGATTCTATACCAGCTCGAAATATTTCTGCTTCAAATGCTGAATCACTTATTGCCAATGATAGTATACCGGCAATAAATGGAGAAAGACTAATGCCAAATATAATAGGCAAACCATAATAAACCCATAATAATAGAACTAATAGAGGAATTGATCTTACTATTTCTACATATGTTCTATTGAATATAATTAATAATTTATTCTTACTTATACCTGCGAGGGAAACTAAAAAACCTGATATGAGAGAAAATATAATAGAAAAAAATGAAATTGTAACAGTTATATATAAGCCACTTAATAAAAATGATATATTATTTAGACCACTTTCAAGTTTTGGGTTCAAAATATACCAACCCCATGTATAATTAGATGAGCATGAAGAAAGTATTAATAATATTATTAAAAGTAAATAAGGTTTAAAAAAAAACAATTTATATCTAATAGTCTTTTAAATTATATTTTTCTTTAACTTTTTTAAAATATCCCTGAGATTGTTTCAAGTTAATCCAGTGATTAAGATAATTAATCCATACTTGGTCATTTTGAGGAACTAGCCATGCTAAAGGGGTAGGGCGTATTTGCTCTTTAACTGGTATAATTACCAACTCATTATATTGTTCTACTAGAGCAGCAGCTTCTATATTTGACGTCATTGATACATCACTTCTACCTGCTAAAACTTCTTGAAAATCTCTCGCAGGCGCTTCCACTGATATAATTTTAGCTTTAGGAAATAACTCCTTAGCCATTTGTTCTTGCACAGTTCCAAGTGTAACTGCAAAGTTAATTTGAGAATTATTTAGATCTTTCCAATTTTTAAATTTAGATAAGTTTTTTTTCAAAGTAAGTGGAACCTGATAATAATTTAAATAGGAATCTGTGTATCCAGCTGAAAGAGCACGTTTCGCATTTAAGGATGCACTTGTTGACAAGTCATATTTATTTGATGTTATTCCTGAAACTAATGTTTTCCATTCTGTTGGGACTAATTCTAATTTGACACCCATATCATCGGCTAATTTATTAACAATTTCAATATCAAATCCTTTATATTCATTTGTTGCTGGATCTTTAATTGACATAGGATTCCAATCACCAGTTGTACCAACTTTAAGCGTACCAGAATTTAGTATCTTATTAAGTCTAGATTCATCCCCATAAGATATTGATGATATTAAAATTAATGCAAATACTAGGCTAAAAGATTTGACTAAACTTTTTAATTTATTTAAATACTTCATAAAAGGTCTATATAGTTAGATCAGATTAAAAATCTACATTTTTTGTAATAGAATTTAAAGATTATTTTTATATAAATAAAATATGACAGAAAACTTAATATTTACCTTCGCAAACGCAGAAGTGAGTCCTATAAGCAGGGTCTTTATAAGGCTGACGGAGCTTTCAACTGGTCAGCCAAAACTAAAAAAAATCTATGATAAATATATAGAAGATGACAGGCCTCCTGAACTTTTTTGGCACGACGCTATAAAAAGATTAGATTTAAAAGTTAATATTAAAACTAATAGTTTATATTCTATACCTAAAAAAGGACGTCTTTTAATTGTTGCAAATCATCCTTTTGGTGTTGTCGATGGTTTGACTATTTGCTCTCTAGTAACAAGCATAAGAAATGATATGAAAATAATGACTCATAGTGTTTTGGCGCAGGCAGAAGCTGTAAAGCATCAGGTTCTTCCAATAGATTTTTCTAATACAAAAAAAGCATTAATTAATAATATTAAAACCAGAAGGTTAGCTGAAGAACATTTAACACATGGGGGTGTGCTAGTTATGTTTCCAAGTGGAGCTATAGCAACTGCTGAAAAAATTAAACAAAAAGCAGTAGAAAAAGAATGGAAGCAATATGCCTCAAAGTTATCATTAAAATGGAATACACCTGTTTTACCAATTTTTTTTGAAGGTCAAAATAGTAAAGTGTTCCATATTGCGAACAAAATTAATCAAACATTTAAATATAGTGTTCTTATGTATGAATTGTGTAAAAAAATGGGAAAAAATGTAGATGTTCATATTGGTGATTTAATTGAATTTAAAAAAATAAAAGAAATTGGAGATTTAAAAATGATAACTAATTATCTTTATAATCAAACTTATAATCTTGATCCTGAGAATAAATTAATTTAATTTATTTGTTAAATATATAGCTAGGCCAGATGCAAAAGCCGTTAAGAATCCTCCCCAAGAAATATCAATAATTGTTACAAATTTTGACCAACCTTTTAACACAGCCATATTTGTAAGGCTCCAAGTGCTATAAGCAACAATTCCAAAAATAAATCCAGTCCAGGTAGCTGTTATGACTGAATTATCTATTAGGGCAGGGCGTAAAATTATTATTGTTACACCTATCGAATAAATGAAATAAAAAAGTATAGCTGCCCATAAAACTGGCCTATCTAATAACAAACCTGGTAAATTAGGTCTGTAAATATATTTTGGAGCTATTGATAACCAAATAAAATCAATGATTAACAAAAGAAATGAAAAAATGAAAAAACAATAAATTATTGATTTGTTAAGAACCATATTTATGATCTAGTGTAATTCTAAATAAATTCAATAAAATTATTATGATAAATGTAGAAATTATCAGAGGAAATCAAACAGAAAGTATTCATAAAGTTAAAAGCTTGGTAATAAATTCTAAAAACAAGGTAATATTTTCAACAAATAATGATAGTGATTATATATACCCCAGATCTGCAATTAAGATTTTTCAGGCAATTCCATTAATTTATTCAGGTGCTGCTGATTTTTATAATATTAATGAAAAGCAAATTTCATTATCATCATCTTCTCATTTTGCTGAAAATAAACATGTTCACTACTTAGAAAAATGGTTAAAAATTATTAATATTAGAGAAACTAATCTCAAATGCGGAATACATAACCCTTTAGATTTAGATAGTTCTAATAAACTATTGTTGAGTGGCAAAAAATCAAGTCAAATATACAATAATTGTTCGGGAAAGCATTTGGGTATGATAACTACAGCAAAATATAAAAATTATAATATAAGTGATTATACAAATTTTTCACATCCTATACAAAAAACTATACTTTCTGTATTGCAGAAATTTACTGAATTTGATGCATGTAAATCTTTTAAAGCTGTCGATGGATGTGGAGCACCGCAATATGCATTTCCTATAGAATCTCTTGCTTTAGCTATGAGCAAGTTGTCATGTTTTGACCAATTAGAACTTAAGATCTCACTTTCATTACATAAATTGCTATATTGCATTATTAAATACCCATTTTTCATAGGAGGAACTAATAGATTTGATAGTGAGATTATAACTGTTACAAAGGGTAGAATTTTTTGTAAATTAGGGGCTGAAGGAGTCTTACTTTTTGCTGATATGAAGAAAAAATATGGTGGTGTATTAAAAGTAGAAGATGGAAATAATAGAGCTATACCCTCTGCTGCTATTAGTTTATTAAAAAAATTAAAATCCATATCTTCCTCCGAAGAAAGAAAATTAAAAAAATGGAATCCAGAGTTAATATATAATTTTTCAAAAACAAAAACGGGTTTTATTAAGTGTAATAAATTATAAATCTAATTTTTTAGCGGCATTATTCTTAAACAAATTAGCATCTTGAATATATCTATGCACCATCTGAACTGATTTGTGACCTGTGGTTTTCATAATTTCTTTTTCATCAGCTCCTGCAAATGCAGATGATGTTGCAAAACCAGATCTTAAACTATGGCCAGCATATCTTGATGGGTCAAGTTTTGCGTTTATAACTGCATTTTTTATTATTAGTGCTACAGCTCTATCGCTCAATTTTTTTTCTTGAATATTATTACTTTTATTAATTTTTCTATATAAAGGACCTTTATTGATACTTGCGGCCTCCATCCATCTTCTTAAACTTTTGACAGGACAATAAAATTGATTTTTTGAGTAAGGAATACCAACTTTACGACCTAAAGCTTCTTGATCAGTTTTAGAAGCCTTTATGTGCACTATTAATCCTTCAATATTCTCTTCTATATCTTCACAATCAATATTCACTAATTCGGAACGTCTAAATGCGCCAATAAAGCCAAGTAATATTAAAGATTTATCCCTTAATGATCTAATATCGTCAACATTTGTAGCATTGATGATTTTTTTTATATCCTCGGTTAATAATGCTTTTGAACCAACCTGTCTTGATCCTTTTTTTCTTTTAATTCCTTGAAGAGTAGGGCGTATATATTTATGTTTAGTATCAAGTGGATGCTTGTTATCTCTATGAGTTCTTACTATTGCAGCAATTCTTCTTGATATTGTACTTGGTTTCAGATTTAGCGTGTCTGCACAATATACAAGATATTCACCAATAGTTTCGTATTTAGCTGGTAATGATTGATATCCTTTATATTTACAAAATTTATTAAAATCAGCCCAATCACTCTGATACGCTCTGGCCGTATTTTTAGAAATTGACGAATCTATGTACTCTAAAACCCTAGAATCTATGTTTATTTCGCTATTTTCGTTCATTTATATTATTACTTCCTATAATCATTAGTTATCGGAAGTAATAAATATCTAAAAATAATGGTTTTGTCAAATATAAATTAAATATTACTCTTTATTTTCAATATCTTATATATACTAACTAATATTATATATAAATTAATAGATATATTTTAAATATAAATAGCTCTTGAATGAGTTTTTAAATAATAAGGATAATTTAATAAAATGTTAGATTATATACCTCAATTAATACTTTATGTGTCAATAGCAGCTATTACACCAGGTCCAAATAATACAATAGCATTTTACGTGAGTTATAATTTCGGTTTAAAAAAGGCTATTTTATTACCAGTTGCAGCAGCTATAGGAACAACTGCCATTCAATTACTTTGTTGTTTGGGAATTGGTTCTATTTTGATCAATATTCCTATAATTCAAAATATTATGAAATTTATTGGGTTTAGCTACTTAATTTACCTTTCATACCAAATATTCAAGTTTAAATTGTCAGAAAATCAAGATAATCAAAAAAAGATAACTTTGGTTGAATTCTTTTTGTTTCAATTTGTTAATCCGAAACTTTATGTTTTTGCATCTTCTACTGCAGTGATTTTTACTAATTATAGTTATGATTTCGTTCTTGAATCAATAATAATTTCAACAATTATGGGATTATTAACAATTATTGCAATTTCTACTTGGGTTGTTGCCGGTAATATTTTGTTAAATTTGCTTAGAAACGATCTGCAAAGAAAAATCATAAATTATTTACTTGGTTTTGCTTTAATATTAACAGCGATTTGGATAATCCTAACTTAATTATTAACTTTTATTAGTTGTTTTTAATATTAATTTTTCGTTCTTAGAATCTTTATTTGCTATTTTATTAATTTCTTTATTAGAATAAAGTTTGCCCTTACCTATTCCAGGGCAAAAATTTATAATTTCATTATTCCATCTTTTTGCATTTAGATTTTCTTTCCAAAATGGCCAAGTTCTGCATTGAACTGGTCTGGCCTTGTATACAGTGCATTGTTTATTTTTTAAAAAAATACAATTTCCATTTTTATTTTTTTCAATCAAGTGATAATAACCATCTTGATTAGAGCAATACTTTTTTATAAAATTATCTATGCTTATTTTAAAATACTTCGCAAATCTTTTAATATCATTTAAGCTCAAATAAACGTATCCATACGAGCCTCTTGAAACACAGCAATTTGATGATCCTTGGCATTTGAATCTAATACCTTTTGAGGATGGAAGAATATTATTCATTATGATATAATTAATAGCATAAATAAAACTATATGAAAAAACTAAAAGTAATTGATCTATTTGCAGGATGCGGCGGATTCAGTAAAGGATTTGAAGAGGCAGGATTTGAAAATATTGTTTCAAATGATATTTGGGAACCAGCAGGAAAAACATTCACACATAATCATAAATTAGGCAAGTTTATATTAGGTGATATAACCAATAAAAATGTTAAAAAAGAGATAGTTAATAATTCCAGAGGGTGTCACGTTATTGTTGGAGGACCTCCCTGTCAAGCATACAGTATGGCCGGGATTAGAAATGTTGATGACCCAAGAGGAAAATTGTTTGAAGATTATCTTAAAATAGTTAACAAAATTCAACCAAAATATTTTGTAATTGAGAATGTCAAAGGTCTTTTGTCAATGGAACACGATAGGCCCAATCTTATGCCTGATGAACAAAAAAAATTGAATAAGATTAAAAAATTAGAAAAATTAAAGACCGCCCTACTTCTTAAACGTAAACAATCTTTAAACACTTCACAGATAAAATTTACAAAAAATGAATCAATAATTCTCGAAGAAACAAAACAAAAATTAAAGGAAATCAAAAAAAATACTTCGTATTTAAGGGTAAAAGTTACCGATATGATTAAAAAAAGGTTCGAAAAGATAGGTTATGATGTCAAAATGGAAGTTTTAAACGCAGCTAACTACGGAGTTCCTCAGAAAAGGGAAAGAGTAATTTTTATCGGAAGTTTAAATGGTCTTCCAATCAAATTTCCCAATCAAACGTATAAACAAAAAATAAATGATACTGGTGATTTATTTAAATCCAATCTATCAAACTGGATAACAGTGCGTGAAACAATAGACGATATTAAAAACTTACCAGAAAATATAAAATTCAATCACATTTTCACAAAATGTGGAAAAGATTTTTTAAAAAAAATAAAAAAAACAAAGATAGGCACAAGTGTTTATGGAGGTTATGCTGATGCATATTTTAGGAGTTATCCTGATGAACCCAGCAGAACTGTAAAAGAAAACCACGGGGGTGTATTCATTCATTATGAAAAGGATAGATTTATGACACCACGTGAACTTGCGAGATTACAATCATTTAACGATGATTTTCTTTTTGAAGGAACTAAAAGTCAAATATTAGTTCAAATAGGAAACGCAGTACCCCCACTACTTAGTTTTAATATCGCAAATTCTTTAAAAGAAAATTTATAAATTCATTATCTTACTTAAATTTTTCAAATTGAATCTAAATTTTTTATTTGGACTTCTATTATTATGTAATTGAAATTCTCCTATTGAAATATCATTATATTTAACGGTACAACTCTCATTCCAAGTTAATAGATTTTTTGTGAATTTAAAATTTTCTAATTTCCAAACAATATTTTTAAAATTATCTTTTTTAAAAATTTCATAATTAAATTCATTCTTTTTTTGGAAAATCCATAACAAATAATCACAATGCATTAAATGCTTTAAATATATAGGCATAAGATTATGTATAGAATTAAAAACAATTTTTTTAAAATTATCTCTGTTTAAACTATGTATTTGGTTGATATGAAGTATCTCTTTGAAATGAATATTTAAAACATTCCAACTTGCCTGACCTACCTCTGAAGGACAAACTTTCATATTTGCATTTTTATTAGTTTTTATTGATAAAGTTTTATTTTCTTCAAGATAAAAATCTATCGGACTTTTACTCTGCCCTCCTCTGGATCCTTTTTCTAAACCAGCATGTTTAATAATTTTTGGCAAATCTTTAAGGGCTTTTTTAATTAAAAAATGTAATTCATTCTCATAAAATTTGTTAGATCTTGTAATTAAATGGGAGCTATCTAATTCATTTAGATCACAGATAACTTTTTCAGCAGATTGTCCAAGTGTTTCATTGTTAATCGACATTCCCAATTATTATAAACTTTCCAACCTAATTTTTTAAGCTTTTTATTGTTGATTAGATCTCTTTTTCTATTATTTGTTAATTTTGATAACCAGAATTTTTTATTTGTTTTTGGCAATTTATATTTACCGCATTGATGATGATGCCAAAAACATCCATTAACATTAATGATAGTTTTATACTTTTTTAATACAATATCGGGTTTTCCAGGAAGGTTTTTTTGATGCAACCTGAACCGATAACCTTTTTTATGAAGAAAAGATCTTACAAAAAGTTCAGGTTTAGTGTTCCTTGATTTTATTAAGGACATAACTTCCGATCTTTTTTTCTTTGTAAAAACGTCTGTCAATTATAGAAACACAATCTATTAAATATATATTATAATTGTATTATAATATCTTATAATTCTTCGGTCCAGTAGCATTCATCTATAGGAATTCTTAAGCCATCCATTCCCAAACACATAGGATCATGAGTTTCTGGGAAATTTAGAATTATAACAATAAAAATTCCAAAAATTATGGAACCAAAGAATAATTCATAAAAATTAATAGAATCTATAGAATTTATATTTTTTAATTTTTTAAGTATTTTTGACATATTAAAAATCACAGTATTTCCAAGGATATGAATGTGTGGATGAATTTCTCACATTCATGATCCTCGGAAGCAAAATCATGAAGGCATTTTTTAGCAGGAGAAAGTTTATGAAATTTAGGAAAACTAACTTTAAAAATGCAATCATAATTGCATAATATTTAATGATTCTGTCTTTATAATGATTGAATTAAGTCAATATTAAGATTTTTTTCTATTAAAATAATCTTCGGCTTGAGATTTTGTTTTGCTCTTCTTGTCAATCTCACCTTTAACCCTTAATATTTCATTATCTAATTGGATTAAATACTCTCTTAATTCAGAAATACTAAAGCTATCAAGATTAATAGATTTAATTGTCTTACTTTCTTTTTCAAATTCTAAATAATCATCCATCTTCTTAACTCATAAATTGATTTTAGGGAGGAACAGCATAACGCTGATTCCTCACCTATTCTAGTTGTTTATTGTATGTTAATTAACCTTGGTTTTTTTTCTTCAGGAATTATTTTTTCCAAATTTATTGTTAATAAACCATTTTTTAATTCCGCTTCTTTTACTTTAACTTCTTCAGAAATCGTAAATGAACGTTGGAATTTTCTTGTTGAAATACCCTTATGAATTATGTCTTCTCCATTTTCATCAACTACTTTTTCGACATTTTTATTTCTAATAGTTAATGTGCTGTCTTTAATCTCAACTTCGATATCTTTTTTATCGAAACCAGCAAGGGCTACTTCAATCTTATAATCATTATCACTTTCCCTTTTTATATTATATGGGGGATAATTTGAGTTGAATTCAGATGATTCAAGCATTCTGTCAAAATCATCAAAAATTGAATCAAAGCCAACAGAAAATGGTCTTAAAGAATTCCATATAGATATGTTTCTATTCATTATTACTCCTTATTTAAAAGCAAGTTACTTTGTTAATACCCACTATGGCATATTAACACTTTACATATGGTGATTGCTTTATCATTATTCAATAAGTATATTTTAATAATGCCATTAAATTACCTGTTATTTACACAAATAATCTTATTTCTTTTTATTACGCCAGGATCTCCGAGAATATTAATTATGTCATATGCAATGAAATATGGAATGAAAAAATCTATTTGGACTGCAGTTGGAGATATTTCAGCAAATTCATTGCAAATGTTAATAGTAATTTTTGGAATTGGTACATTACTTTTTACTTATCCTGATATTTTTTTAATAATAAAATGGATAGGTATTTTATATTTAATTTATTTGGCATTTGACATATTAAAATCAAAAACTCAAGAAATTGCATCAGGAATTCTAGATTTTAAAAAAAGTAATTTTTCTTTTTTTAAAGATGGATTCATAGTTGCGGGAATGAGTCCAAAAGCATGGATATTTATTGGAACAATATTTCCAACATTTATTAATTTTGACAAAAATTATATATTACAATTTTTTATTCTTGGCTTAAGCTATATAATTTTAGATTTTATTAGCCTTATAATTTATGGATTAATTGCTAGAAAAATTATTGTTTGGTTAAAAGCAAATCCAAAGACCATAAATCTAATTTCATCGATTGCCTTGTTGTCAATTGCCCTAATAGCATCTTTCATTAAGATTTAAAGTTTTATCCATTTAGGTCTTGTCATTAAAAATTTTGAATCAACCTCGCTATATTCAGAATATCCCATTCTTGATATTGCTTTCATCATCAGACTGTTGATTCTTCCATTTTTAATATAACGATTTTCTATTCTGACGCCAATCACTTCCCCAATTATCATTTTATTTTGATTCTTATTTTTAGATTTAGTCTTAAGATTTATTTTTCTTATGAGTTTGCATTCTAAATTAATTGGACTATCTGCAACAGACGGTGGTTTTACAATTTTTGATTTTCTTTTTTTTATTTTACAAAAATTAAATTCATCTATATCGTGTGGTGCATCAATCGAAGTTTCATTAACTTCATTTTTTAATTTTTTAATAGCTAGATTAACAACAAATTCTCTTGTATCAAGTATATTCCTTATTGTATCTTTTAATCCTCCATCACTATGATTTGCAGTTGCAGCAAACATTATTTGTGGAGGAATATATGATATTGCATTAAAAAATGAATATGGTGATAAATTTGGGACACCATTTTTTGAAATAGACGATATCCAACCTATTGGACGAGGAAAAATTAATGCACTTAAAAAATTAGGTGTAAAGGGATGATTTTTGTTTGGTTCGAAAAACATATTACTAACCTCCTAAAAATAACTTTCCAACGTTATCATTATTAAGCAAATCTTTTCCTTCTCCGGCCATAACAACCTTGCCAGATGTAAGAACATAACCAATATCAGAAAATTCTAGTCCTTTTTTAGCATTTTGTTCAACTAAGACTATTGTTTTACCTTCATTTTTTTGCAAATCTCTTAAAATTTCAAAAACCATATCTATATATTTTGGCTCTAAACCAATAGATGGTTCATCTATTAATAAGATTGAAGGTTTCATCACTAATGCTCTAGATATTTCTAATAATCTTCTTTCACCTCCAGATAAAACTTTAGCTAGTTGATTTCTTCTTTGTTTTAAACGATCATATTTGGATAAAATTTTAATAACCTCATCAAAAGCATCCTCTTTTTTATTTTTAGTAAAACCACCCATTAAAAGATTTTCTTCTACTGTCATATCTGGAAACACTGAATTATCTTGAAGAATATAGGCAATGCCTATTGATTTTAATTTTTCAGAAGGACTTAATGTTGTTATATTTTTTTGATCAATTTTTATTATTCCAGAAAAAATATTAGTAAATCCATAAATAGAATGAAGTATGGTAGATTTTCCTGCTCCATTTGGACCAATTAAGCATAACGATTGACCTTTATCTGCATATAGGTTCAAATTGTGTAAAATTTCCATTTTACCATAACCTGCATTTAGATTTTCAATAGATAAATAAGGTTTGTCAGAAGATAATTTTTTTAAATCTTTTGATTCTGGAGGATTGCCTAAAACAGAAAATTGATTGTCAGACATTTTATTGAACCCCTAAATATGCATCAATAACCCTTTGGTCATTTTTAATTTGATCAGGTACTCCATTTGCAATTAAATTTCCATGAGCTAAACAAAATATTTCTTGTGCTAAATTCATAATAACTCTCATATTATGTTCAATAACTAATAATGTTATACCAAATTCTTTATTTACCTTAATTAATCTCTCTATAATTCCATTTATCAAGGTCGGATTTATTCCGGCTGTTGGTTCATCAAGCAATAACATCTTTGGTTCATTCATCAATGCCATTGCTAATTCTAGAAGTTTTTGTTGCCCAAAAGATAGATCTCCCGCTCTAAGGTTTCTTTTTTGAAATAATCCTACAAAGTCTAATAAATTTTCTGCTTTCTTATTTAATTCTTTTGGAATATTAGAAAAAATTGCAAAAATATTATCATTTGTTGGTTTTGCACTAATTAACATATTTTGAATGCAGTTTAATTTTCCATAAATTCTAGTTTGTTGAAATGTCCTGAGTAATCCAAGTTTGGCAATTACTGGCACAGGTAAAGTTGAAACTTCTTTGTTATAAAATTTAATAGACCCCTTATCAATAGGATGAGTACCAACTATTGAATTAAATAAGGTTGTTTTTCCTGATCCATTAGGTCCTATTAAACCTACAATACTTCCCTCTTTCACTGAAAATGAAATATCTTCATTGGCTTTTACGCCGCCAAAATACTTATATACATGATCAATCAATAATACTGATTCCTTCATTTCAACTCCACTTGAGCCTTTCTGTCATCTTCATCAATAACCTCGCCAAATTTTTCTGGGTATTTCTCACGTAACCATCCCATAATTCCTTCTGGAAAAAAAACTACTACAATTACAATTAATGCTCCCAGTGCAACATATTGCCATCCTAAAAAAAAAGTCCAAAAACCTTCCTTAAAAATATGAAATGCCGCTGCGCCAATTACAGGTCCCCATAAAGTTCCTTTACCTCCAAGTATAGCCATTAAAACCATAAAAACACCAAATGTTCTTCCAGCAAAAGCAGTTTCAACGGGCTCAATATATCCAATCATATTTCCCATAAGACCACCGGCAATCCCCACAAAAAATGCGGATACTACCCATCCTGTAATTTTGTATCTCATTGTATAAATTCCCATAGCTTCAGCTTTATCTTCGTTATCTCTAATCGCATTTAATACTAGACCAAATCTTTTAGTGTATGCCCATCTCAAGAATAAAAAGGTAAAGATCATTAAAATAAAACTTAAGAAATAAAAAAATTCCGATCTTAATTCAGTATCACCTATTCCTTTTGGCCATGGAGGAGATGTCATTCCTTGACCAGCACCAATTAATTCTATTCCTCCTGCAATTTCTCCAGCAGCAATTCCTAGGCCCAAAGTACAAATTGCAAAATAGTGACCTCTTAATCCTAAAATACCGTAACCAATTAAAGCAGCTACTATTGCGGGAATTAATCCTGATAGAATTAATCCTATAAAAAATCCCTGAAAAAATTGTTTTGGTGTATGAAGAAATGTTTTTTCACCTCCACTTGCAGTCCATTCTGATAATGGAAAAAAAATTCCAATATGAATGCTTGAGCATAAATACATTCCTAAACCAAAAAATAATATATTTCCAAATGTATTATATCCCATTTGACCACCTTGAACATCCCATGTGAGAGATAATACTATTAATATCCATAAAATTGACATTTGAAGTTTAAAAGCAGGAAATAAAAATGGTGCGATTAAACCAAATAATAATATCACTGAATAAAATAATATTTTCTTATTCATATAAATTCTCTATCAATTAATTCTTCTAATAGTGGTATCATTATTTTAGGAGCATTCATTGATGGGTAAATTTTTTGAACATCTTTGTAACTATTAATTGCTCTAAAGTAATTACCTAATTCAGTTTGAACTAAACCTTGGCCGGACAGGGCGCCGAAATGTCTATTTTCTAATTTTAAAACTTGATCGATATCATTTTGTGATTCTTGATATTTTCCTAATAAATATAGAACAGTTGCACGTTTATTCCATGCTTCAGCCCATATTGGGTCGATTTTAATGATTTCAGAAAAAATATAGTAGGCCTTTTCTAATTTATTTTCTGACATAAAAACAGAACCTGACATCATTAATTCAGTAAGATCTTTTTGTGACGGATGTGTGGTCCAAATGCTCCAAATTTTCATTTCAATTTTCATAGCTAATATTGAATCATCAATAATTTTTAATTGATTAAATAGTTTATTTAACTCAGTTTCTCTTTGGTCTGCAAATGCAGTTGAAAAATATAAGATGGGTATAAAAATGAATATAAGAGATATTTTTTTCATTTTAGATACTCTCTTTTTCTAGATAGTTTAAATCTTCTATAAACTAAAATTAAAACCAATAATAAAAAAACAGCCCCTACTCTAAATTCAGTACCTAAGATATAATCAGCAAATTCTTCAAAAACTCCCAAACCCATTCCAGAGATAGCTACTCCAGGTAAATTTCCTAAACCTGCTATTATAACAATCATAAATGATCTCACTGTGTATGGTAATCCAACATAAGGGTGCAGAGTAAAAGTAATTGCAATTAAAGAGCCAGCAACCCCACATAAAGCTGCATTTATTCCGAAAGTGGCCGCATAGACTTTTTCAGTATCTACACCTAAAATTTTAGCTGCTCTGGCATTTTGTGCAGTAGCTCTTATAGCTCGTCCTAATTTTGATTTTTTCATATATATTATTACAAAAATTGCAAATATTATACTCACACCCGCAGCAAAGATTTTTGAATTCGGGAGAGTAACCATATAGTTGAATAAGAAAGTCGTTCCAAAGTTTGATTGAGCAACAACAACATCTGACCCAAAGATAAAATTCATTAATTGTTGCGTTAAAATACTAATTCCAAAAGTCGCTAAAATAGAAATAAATAAATCTCTATCAACAACTCTATAAATTATAGTTTTATACAAACCCCAACCAATAAAATACATAATTATTGGTGAAATAATTACTCCATATGCCGGATGAATACCGTATAGATACATAAAATAAGCAATGTATCCACCAAGTATAACAAGCTCACCTTGTGCAATATTAATAATATTCATCACACCCCATTGAAGTGCCATTCCATAGGCAATTAAAGCAAATAATATACCTAAAAGAATTCCATCAAGGGTTGCTTGCACCATCAATATAGGCGCTTCAAAAATTAATAAATCCATTAATATATAAAAAAATTGCCCCCATAAAAAATGGGGGCAAAAAGATTATAAAATTATCTACTAGACCAAGAAGGTATAGGATGTACTAATTCGTGTGAAGCCCATTCTGTTGGGGCCACAACTCTGTTTGCACATTCATCCCCTTCACATCTAACTTGAAACAAGACCATCGGTTTAGCTATATTTTGACCAGCATCACTAAACTTAATATTTCCATAAAAAGTTTGCATATCTGTTTCAGCTAGAGCATCACGCACTTTTTCTTTATCAAAAGAATTAGCTCTTTCAAAAGCATCTTTAAACACTAAAAGTGCAGCTGAAGATTCTGCAGCTTGATATGGCGGTGCATAATCATACATATCTGTAAAATCTTTATCATATTGAATTCCATCACCAAAAAATTCATCACTATATGTTAAAGTTTTATGCCATTGGGCAGCACAAAGAGCATATTCAGAATTTCTTCCGTGTTGCTTAGCTAATTTAGATGCATCACAATGAGTCATAGCTAGCATAGGGACATCAACTTGCATTTCCGAAATTTGACGAATAGCAGTTAGGGCACCTTTTGAATGGCCTGATACAACCAAAACATCAGGTTTAGTGGCTTTTACTTTTGCTAAAGTAGCGGCCATATCATTCAATTCTTTTGGCAATTTATCATCAATAGTAATTGTAGAACCAGTTCTTTCCGCAGCTTCAACTACGCCTATTCTAACGTCTTGTGAAAAAGCATCTTGTTCAAATGCCATAGCAATGTTTACAGGATTGCCTCCGTTTTTTTCTACAGCAAGGTCAATTGCTACTTCTAGATACTGATTAGCAGCTGATAAAACAGCAAATAAATATTTATATCCTTTAGTAAACAAAGATCTTGAAGCTCCGTTAGCTTCAACCATAGGGATTTTATTTTCTTCTGTAACAGGAGCAATAGCTTTTGTTAGACCAGAACTATATGGACCAAGCATATATTGAACTCCGTCCTGTTTTATAAGTCTTTCAGCAAGTTGTGCTGCACGACTAGAGTCTGATTCATCATCATAATAAATGATGTCGAATTTATATGATTTTCCCCCTACAGTTACTCCACCCATTTCATTAATTCTTTTAACAGCCATATTATAACCATTTTTAGTATGCTCACCATTTGTTGAGTATTTACCAGTTAGAGAAACAGCGGCACCTAATATAATAGTATCACCTTCAACTTTAGCAAAAGACGGCATAGATAAAGCAAGCGTTAAGTAGAAAATTGAAATAATAGATATTATTTTTTTCATTAAACTCATTTATCCTCCTAAATGTTAATCAAAATAATAATACTTTATTCAATATTACCAAGTAAATTATTATAAAAAAATATATAAAATACAATAAATTAGAGCTAATTCAGGTCCTCATCTTTTGTATTTTATCATATGCAGCGTTTATAGAAGACATTTCTTTATTAGCTTGATCAATGAATTCAGGAGGTAAACCTTTAGCAACAAGCTGATCTGGATGATGAGATTTAGTTAAATTTATCCACGCTTTTCTTATATCATCATCGCTATCTTCTCTGTTTACTCCTAAAACTTTATAAGGATCCATATTTTCAATTTTTTGTCGTGATTCTAGTATTCTTTCAAAAGTTTTTTGATCAAATTCAAAGATTAATGATACTGTTTTTAAAAAATCAAGTTCAGATTTGCTGATTTTTCCATCAGCTTCAGCAATATAAAAAAGATTATTTAATAATTCTTCTAATACTATTCTGTTATTAGAAAACATAACTTTTATCTGTTTAGCGCAAGATTCAAAACCATATGCACTTTTTTTTGCTTCATTGAAAATTTTACCCACTAACTTCATTTCATTTTGTGGAATTCTAAATTTTTCTTTAAAAGCATTTATTTCATCTTTAGTTACGACACCATCAGCTTTAGCTAATTTAGCACTAAGGATTATTATTCCTAAAGCAAATGCATTTTGATTGTTAATATTTGAAGAATCATAAAAATTACTTTTTGAACCTTGTCTTCTTTTATCAAAAGAATGACCTGCCATAGCTCCAATGATAGCACCAATAGGTCCGCCTAATGCAAATCCTGCAGTACCTCCAATAATTTTTCCCCAAATAGACATAAAAATTTAATTAAATATTTTTCTATTATATAGTATATTATTAAAAATAAATGAATACATTTGATGAAAGAAAAAAAGGTTTTGAAAGTAAGTATCAAAGAGATCAGGAAGTTGAATTTAAAGTTAGAGCAAACAGAAATAAGTTATTAGCTCAATGGGCTGCTGAAATTTTAAATCCTGAAAATATAGATGAATATATAAAAGAAGTCAGAGTATCAGATCTTGAAAAACCTGGGGATGATGATATCATTGATAAATTAATAAATGATTTTGAAAAAAAATCAGTTAATATAAGCAAAGAAGAAATAATAAATAAAATAGAATTATTCGAATCTGAAGCAAGATCAATTGTATCAAAACAAAGTTAAGAATTTTTAATATAACCTAATTCACTCATTTCGTAATAATATTTTTTTTCAATTTCTTTAATTTGATTAGAAGTTAATATATCTTTCCAGGAATTTATTTTTGCTTTATTAAAAAACATTTTTTCATTAGAATTCTTAAATTCCTCAAAACCATAATTTTCTTCAAGCTTTTTTAATCTTTCAAATGAAGTGTTTTTCATTGAATTTGAAAATTTGATTTTATCATATTTTGTTAATCCTAGTTTTTCCAAAAAATTAATTATTTTATAAAAAGATTCATCTGTCTTTTCTTTTAAATCTTCATATTTAATAATTATTCCTGGAACTTTTTTAAACGACTTCCAAGACATATAATTAATTCCCCAATTACATAAGAAAACTGGATAAGCATCATCTTTTAATTCTGTAAATATTGGATTATTTAAAGAACCTTTTAATATTATATCTATGGATTTTTCTATGTTTTGATTAGTAAAATTACTGTATGAAACCACAACTTCTCTTGGATCTCTTACTACATAAATAAATCCTCTTGTTAATTTTGAATTTGTGAAATGGTTTTCATTTAAAATTCCACAAAAATTATGCGTCTTTAAAAATGCAGTATTACCATTTTGAATTTTTAAATTTTTTTGTGCTTCAAGCCAATATTTTGATATATCTGAAGGATGAGATTTTACTCTATCTTTATTAAGATATTTAGAAAAAAAATTAAATGATTCAAATTGTTGTATTTTTTTCAATGTATGAAAGTCAAAAGATCCATCTTTCGTGAACAAATATGAAGATAAAAAACTTCTAACCCAAGTATTTCCACTTTTTAAATATGAAGCAATCCAAAAAATTTTATTATCTATCATATAATTAAAATAGAAATAAATTAATGATCAGAGTAAACGTCATATATATTTTCATCAATATTGGCATTAAATGACAATGATCTTCTCTCTCCTTCGCTAAAAAATGCATTAACTGAATGAGTCATATAATTTGGAAATATATAGAAATCTCCTAGTATTGGTTTTTTACTTTTGGTCCCCATTGAAAGAAATTGTTTAGAACCATGAAAAAAATTAATATCACCATGTGTATTGCTTTTTTTAGATTCTTGAAAACTACTGCCAAAACTATCAGGTATTTTTAAATATCCTACACCTGAAATATGACCTCCATGAATATGTGGTGGGTTGTATTCATTTTTAAATTGTCTTACAACCCAAGATGCAATTAATTCAAATTTTGTTATTTTTTTTCCAATTGAGTTTTCAATGTATGCACTAGTTAAAGCAGATAAGAAAGTTAATAAACCATCATCAATAATTTCCTTAGGAAGTTTGATTTCTTGACTTACTTGTCCTGCTAAATGCTTGCCATGATCATAATCACTTGAATTTTTATCAATTTTTTCATCAATAAAATGGTTAATTTTTGCAATTAAATCAGTTGGCATTGGTGTAATTCCTAATGGTGGTCCAAATGGTCTGATTATTTTTAATGTAGAATTGTTCATTATAGATTAATAATTTATACCTGATAATTTAATTTGTCCAATATATAAATTTCATATGTCGAAAGAAAAATTATATTCTCTAATAATATTCTCAGTATTGATTTTGCATATAGCAGCTAGTTATTATAGTGTTGGATGGTATAATCCTGATGAACAATCATGTGTTCTTGAATATTTACTTTATAAAATTGATAAATTCTCAGATCCATGTTTTATTTATTTAAATGATCAAAATGAAATATATGAAGGGATAAAAATTCGATCATGGTCCCAACCATTTATATATTTTATTATAACAAAATTTTTATTTATTTTCTATAAACTAGACGGTTTTACATTAACATTTATATTAAAGTTATTTTCATCATTAATAGGTTTTCTAAGTATGATTATATTTTTTAGATCTAGCAAGTCATATGAATTAACAAAAAGTACTGAAAAAATATATTTTTTAACTTTTTTTCTTTTTTGGTTTTATCCCTTTCTGCATTCAAGAACATCAAGTGAAAATTTAAGTATTGCTTTCTTATTTTTATCTATTTCTTTATGCATAAAAATTATGAACAATAAAAATTATCTGCTTTATTTTTTGATGGGAATATTAATGGGCTTAACATTTATATTCAGATATCATCTAGGAATTTCAATTTTTTTTATTTTATTATGGATTCTTATTTATTCTAAAACAAAATTTCAAATAAGAGTATTTAATTTATTTTTTACAAGTTTAGGAATTTTTTCAATAATTTTATTAGAATTATTAATAAATATATGGGGATATGGAGGCCTATTTAACTTTAATCAAATTTCATTTCCTGCCTATGGAATATTTAATTATTCATCTTCTAATAATTTTTTTAGTAATGAAATGTGGACCACGGACCCTTTTTGGAATTATTTGGAACTTTCATTGACAAAATTTTATCCGCCAATAAGTATTTTAATTATAGTATCTATGTTTTATTTTTGGGTTAAAGGAAGATATAATTTATTAACATGGGCTACGTTACCATTTTTTATTATTCACTCACTTATTCCACATAAAGAATTAAGGTACATATTTCCAGTTTTAGCATTTTCACCTTATTTTATTTCATTCTTTTATGAAAAATATTTGTCATACAGAGAATTAGACAAGAATAAATATATTAAATCTATAATAATATTTTTGTTTTTATTAAATATTCTTGGATTATTCTTTGTAAGTTTTACTCCTCAGAAGCCTCAATTAAAGGTTTTAAATTATATTTATAAAAACTATGATAATATAAATGAGATATATTATTTTAATAATTTAGATAATATTGACGAAGATTCTTTAAATCCATTTAACTTAAAAAATTTGACTACAAACTATTATTTTAGATTTACAAATATTGAATTATTTAAGATAAATAAAAATGAAAAAATAAGATTTTTAAGTGGTTACAGTGGATTTTGTCCAAAAACTATCTGTTATGATATAGAAAGAAAATACTTTAAAACTAATAACTTGGAATATCATTATTTTAAAAAGAATTCTTCAATACCCTCTTTAAAAATATACCTAAGAGATCCTGATAATAATGAAATTGTTGATTTTAATAATTTAAATTTTTATATGGATTTAAATAATTTAAATTTTTATATGAATGGTAAAAAATTATATATATTAACAAAAGATTATGAAATATATAATAAATTATTAGATGCAAAAAAGTGCTCTAAAATTATAAGCAGTTATCCCAATTTTATTTCAAAAATAAGTAAAAATAGAATTAATCAAAGATTGACAAATTATGGCTTCTTTCAATGCCTTTAATATTTGTTAAATAATTTTTTATAAAAAATAATAATCACTTCAAAAAACATATAAGCAGGATCCCTAAAAATCACTAATTTACTATTTTCACTATTTTTCCATCTAATTGGAATTTCAATAATATTTAAATTATTTATTTTTGCTAATACCAACAAATCAACATCAAAACCAAATCCATTAATGCTAAGTTTATCAACGATTTTAATAAATTTTGAACGATTTAATAATTTAAACCCACATTGAGTATCCTGAAAGGTTGTTAAACATAATATTTTTAAATAATAATTAAATAATTTTCCCAAAAATTCTCTCAAGAAACTTTGTCTTTTTAAAATGACCGATTCCTTCAATCCTCTAGAGCCACAAATTAAATCAAATTTTTTTGTGAATTTTATAAATTTTTGAAATTGTTTTATTTCGACAGACATATCACTGTCAGAAAATAATATCCAATCTCCTTTTGAATTCTTTATACCTCTTTTTATAGAATAGCCTTTACCATAATTTTTCTTATTTCTAAGAATTTTAATTTTTTTATTAGAAAATTTAATCTTGTTATTACTATAATCATCTATAATTATAATTTCGTATTTTATTTTTATTTTTTTAAAATAATTCATAATCAAAGGTATATTTTTATCAATATTTTTCTGCTCATTAAAACAAGGTATAATAACTGATAAGAGCATTTAATTTTCAACCATTGCTAAAAGATGTTTAATTATGCTATCTTCTAAAGCTTTAATATTATAACCACCTTCAAAAAATGATATAATTCTACCGTCGCAATAATTATTTGAAATATCTTTTATCATTTTAGTTATAGTATAAAAATCAATAGATTCTAAATTAGTACTTGCAAGAGGATCAAGACGATGACCATCAAATCCAGCAGATATCAAAATAATTTCTGGTTTAAAATTCTCAATATCAGGCAAAATATTATTTTTAAAAATATCTATAAATTCAAAAGAGGTAGTATTTGGTTTGATTGGAACATTAAAGATATTACCATTCCCTGTCTCATCTATCTTACCAGATCCAGGAAAGATATCTGTTTGATGAATTGAGGAATAAATTATATTTTTATCATTATAAAAAATTTGTTGAGTTCCATTTCCGTGATGTATATCAAAATCTATAATAGAAATTCTTTTTATTTTGTAATTTTTTTGAAGAAATCTTGCTGTAACAGCAATATTATTTACAAAACAAAATCCATTAGCTCTAGATATTTCAGCATGATGACCTGGTGGCCTTATCGCACAAAAAAATAATTTTTCATCATTTCTCATTATTGACTTTGCAGCAGTTATTCCAGCACCACATGATGCAAGTATTGCATTTTTACTATCAGGGCATAAAAATGTATCAGCATAAGGTTCTTCTTCTAAGCTCACTATGTTATTATTAGGTATTTTTTTAAATAAATCATTTATATAATTTTTTGGATGAACCAAATATATGTCTTCAATGGCAGCGTAATCAGATTTTAATATTTTAATGTTTGGATGTTTTAAATTCTTAATGGAATTTAAAATACTTATAAGCCTTTCCCTTTTTTCAGGATGATTCACTCCATTAAATTTTAATAGACAATCTGGATGGGTATAAACAATTATAGTATTCATTATTTCAAATGATATAATAATATATAATCAATAATTGTCATTTTTTAATATGAAAAAAAATAATTTAAAATTATATACTGCAAATTGTTGTGGTGAAATAGGTGATGTAATTATAGATGGTTATGATAGCCCTCCGGGAAAAACTATACTAGAACAATCAATTTTTATACATAATGATAATAAATTACGAAATTTTGTATTAAATGAACCTAGAGGTGGAGTTTTTAAGCACATAAACTTACTTGTTCAACCTGTTGACAAAAGTGCAGACATTGGATTTATAATAATGGAACCTGAAGACACCCCTCCGATGAGTGGTTCCAATAGTATTTGTGTAACAACAGTCTTATTAGAAAAAGGAATAATACCAATTAAAGATAAAAAAACAACTCTGACATTAGAGGCACCAGGAGGCCTAATTAAAGCGATTGCATATTGTGAAAAAAATAAAGTTAAAAGTGTTAAAATTTTTAATATTGATTCATTTGTTCATAAGCTAGATCATCCTCTTGAAGTTAAAGGTTTAGGTACATTAAAAGTTGATGTTGCTTTTGGAGGAGATACATTTGTTTTAATTAAAGGAGAGGATCTTGGAATTTCAATTAAACCGGAAAATGCAAAAGATATAGTTAACATTTCAAGTAAAATAATAAATGCCTCAAATGAACAAATCATTTTTCACCACCCACTTCTACCTCACTTAAAACATATATCTTTTTGTGAAATAACCGAGCCAATTTATATAAATAATCAAAATCAAAAAGAAGCAAAAAATACAGTTTGCATTAGGCCAGGTAAATTAGATAGATCGCCATGTGGAACGGGAACATGTGCCAGACTAGCAGTAATGCATTCAAGAGGTGAAATTAAAAAAGGAGAAAAATTTATTTCGAAATCTATAATTGATTCAACATTTATATCTATGATTGAAGATATATCAAAAATATCTAACATAAATAGTATTAAAACTTCGATAGAGGGTAGTGCCTTTATCACGGGAAAACAGGAACTTTATGTAGATGATAGAGATCCTTTTCCAGAAGGATATAGACTTTCTGATACTTGGCCTAAATTAGATAAAAATGGTTGAAAATCTTCTTAATAAAAAAAATGTAAAAAGAGTTAAAGAATTTATTAACTTATTTAATAAAAAAATAAAAATAATTGAACTTAATAAAACTGCAAGAACTGCGCTTGATGCTGCAAATTCATTACAAGTTGATGTAGGATCTATTGTTAAAAGTTTAGTTTTTCAGATCAAAAATGATAAAAAATATATTTTATGTTTAATATCAGGAGATAAGAGAGTTTCAGTAGAAAAATTATCCAAAAATGTAAATTTAAAAATAGTAACAGCAAAGGCGATAGATGTAAAAAAAGTTACGGGTTTTTCAATAGGAGGAATTCCACCTTTTGCTCATAAAATAAAATTAATTACTTATATTGATGAATCTCTCTTAAGATTCCATGATTTATATGCCGCCGCCGGACATCCTCACTGTGTTTTTAAGATTAAATATGAAGAATTAATAAAATTAACAAATGCAGAAGTTGGTGATTTTTCAAACTAATTTATCTGATCTATCTTTGATGCTAAAATAAAGTCATTAATACTTAATCCTTTTATTGCATGAGTATGTATCATAATTAAACAATATCCCCATCCGATACTAATATCAGGGTGATGATTTTCATTTTCAGCAATCAAAGAAACTTTATTTGTAAAATCTATAGATTCTTTAAAGTTTTTAAATTTATATTTTTTATAAATCATTTCATTTGATTCATTCACTCGCCATTCATTTAATTTCTTAATTTGAATTTGGATTTCATTTAATTCAAATTTCTTTTCTGTCCCCTTACAGGGTTTGCAATTTCTTTTAGAAAGATCTGACATTAAATTTCTATACCTTTTTTATATCCACTTTTGTCAGTTAATATTTTTGGAAAACCACTTGATCTAAATTTTATGTTATAATCATCTTCAAATCTTTTCACTATCATAGAAGACCAGGCTCTGTTCCCATATCTTTTGACTCCATCTGATAAAATTTTTAATAAAAATGGTGACAATTCAAGTTTAACTTTATTTTTCTTAGATAACTTATTGAATAAACTAATATCTTTTAATACAAGATCCATAGTAAAATTGATATTATAAGATCCATTTAAGATAACTTGACTTTCTGTTTCATGAACAAAACTATTACCTGATGATGCTTTAATAGCTTTATAAGTCTTTTTAAGGTCGATTTTTGACATTTTAGCCAATGTCATAGCCTCTCCTAATGCAACAAGATGAGAAGTTGCTAAGAAATTTGTTATAACTTTAAGAATTGACGCGTTGCCTAATTTCCCTGCATACAAAATGTCTTTACCCATAACGGTTAAAATAGGAAAAACCTTTTCAAAACCTTTTCTTTTTCCACTAACAAAAATTGAAATATTACCAGTTTTGGCTCTGTGGCAACCTCCGCTCACAGGCCCATCAAGAGCGATTCCACCTTTTGAATTAACTATAGCTCCCAATCTTTTAACTTCATTAGAATCAGTTGTGCTCATTTCTAACCAAATTTTGTTTTTTGACATACCTTGAATAACTCCATCTTTAGATTCCATTACTTTTGCACATATTTCAGGAGAAGGAAGACAAGTGATTATAACATCTGCATTTTCCGCTATTTCTTTGGGCGAATTAAGCACATGGGCACCTAATTTTTTAAGTTTATCAGTATTACTTTTATTTAAATCTCTTACATAAAGATCATATTTTTTTTTTATAATAATACTGGCCAATTTAGAACCAACGTTTCCTAAGCCTATAAAACCTATTTTCATATTTATCTCCCTAAAATTATTAGAAACATAGAATTATTTATGATAATTATACTAAAACTACATTGATATAAATAATGAATGAATTCAATAAAAAATTCGAAAAAAATGAATGGAATAATAGATTAAATCTAGCAGCTTGTTATCATTTAGCGGATCATTTTGGATTTAGTGATGTAATATGGAATCATATAACAGCAAAAACTTCAGAAAATAAAGAAACTTTTTTAATTAATGAGTTTGGATTACGTTATGATGAAATTACAGCATCTAATCTTGTTGAAATTGATTCAAGTGGAAATGTCATTGGCAATGATCGTCCGATTAATGATACTGGTTTTATTATTCACGGTGCAATACATAAATCAAGAAAGGACATTTCATGCGTTATGCATACGCATTCAAGAGCTGGACTAGCTATATCAACCTTAAGAGAAGGTCTAATACCAATGATTCAAGACGCAGCATTTCTTTACAAGAGAGTTAGTTATCACAATTGGGAAGGAATGTCGACTCAGACTGAAGAATGTGAAAGACTTGCGAAGAGTTTAGGTAGTAACAAAGTTATGATACTTAGAAATCATGGATTATTAACATGTGGAGAAACAATAGCAGAGGCATTTATGTTAATGTATTACTTAGATAGGGCATGTAAAAATCAAATAGATGTAATGTCTACAGGAATGAAAGCTAACATTCCAACAGATAACATAATGGAATATGCTGCAGGTCAATATGAAGATTCAAGATTTAAATTAGGAGAACATGAATGGCCTGCCCTTTTAAGAATTTTAGATAAAAAGGGATCAATTTATACAAGTTAAGATTTCAATTTTTTTTCAATAAAAGAAATAACATTTTCGGGTTTTATTAGATTAACATTTGTACCGCCAAAATCATTCGCATTAATAATATAATAATTTTTCATAGATGAAGTGAATTTAGAACCTGTTGGACCAACAATTTTTATAAGAATCTTTGATCCTGCAGAAAGCATATGAGATGTCCCGCTATCATTCGCAAGAGAACATGATAATTTTTTAGAACATGCCATTACAACTTCAGGTCCAGAGTATTCAAGAATTGAATCTTCTGGAAAAAAAGAATCTGGAATTTCTTTTAAAATTATATTTTTAAGATCTAATTCTAAAGGTCCAAGAAAAAATGTTGGTATAAATCCGAGATTTTTAAAGTATTTTGCTACTTCTATAAAATAATCAATCTTCCATATTCTAATTTTTGTCGCAGATCCTGGCGCAAAACCAAAATATTTATTTTTATCATTAAATATTTGATCAATTTTTTTTAATAAATTCGGTGAATACTGAATCTTAAAAGTATCATTATTTCTTTTTTTAGATACTAAGTCTAACATTCTAAATAAGTTATTTAAATAATATTCATTTTTATCATATTGAATTTTTTTTGGCTTTATATCTGATAGAAACCAATTTAATGAAGAGGAAATAAAATTATCACTTTTTAATCTTCTTAAAGCAAGAGATCTTATAACAGCTTTTTGAGTATCTATAATGATATCAAATTTTTCATTAAAATTAAAATAATCATTTTTATTACGTAAAAAAATTGAAGAAAGTGAAACTTTTTCATAAATTTCATCTATATATTGAGAGGCTATGTTTTTTAAAGTGCTATTGAAAACAGTATTTCCAGCATTAGTTACCCAGATAAAATGATAATCAGGAAATCTAGATTTTATTTCATATAAAAATGGTAATTTAATTATACCGTCTCCAATTTGTTCTCTATTTGAAAAAACAAGAATTTTCTTCATTTGGTATTATTATATATTAAGTTCTAATCCATCATAGGCAGGATTAATATTTTCAGGTGTAATATTAATTAAAGTTTCATAATCCATTAGGCCTGTTAAGTGAGTGAGGTATGTTTTTTCTGGTTTAATATAATTAATATATTCCATAATTTGATCGTAACTTGCATGGCTGGGATGGGAATCCATTCTTAAACAACCTATGATCCATAACTTAATGCCTTTTAATTTATCTAAAGTATTATCATAAAAATATTTTATATCTGTTGAATATGCAAAATCATTAATTCTATATGAAGTACAGTCAATCTTTCCATGATTATGCTGAAAACTATTTATTTTTATATCATCAATATAAAATGTATCTGCAATAATATTTGTATCCATTATTGGTTCATAAATTTGAGTTTTTTTAAATATATAATTAAAATTATTTATTAAATAATCGATAGTTTCTTCAGAGCCCCAGGCTGGAATCTTTTTTTTCATAAATAAACTCAATGCCCTAAGATCATTAATGCCGTGAATATGATCTGCATGTTTATGAGTATACAAGCAAGCATCAATTTTTTCTATATTTGCTTGAAGTAGTTGAAATCTTAAATCGGGACCTGAATCAATCAAAATATTTTTATCATTAGAATTTATTAAAATAGAAGGTCTTGTTCTATAATTTTTAGAATTATTGCTATCACAATTTCCAAATTTGTTTCCTATAAGTGGTACTCCAAAACTGCTTCCACAACCTAAAACTCTAATCTTCATAAATTATTCTTTCATATTTAATTGCTTTAGTAAATAAATTGTAAAAATTATCATTTGTTTTACTTGATAGTTCAATAAAATCTATATTTAGCAAAGAAGATAGATATTCTGCAGTATAAATAAGATAAGAAGGCTCATTTTTTTTACCTCTTTTTGGAACAGGTGCTAAGAATGGAGAATCAGTTTCTAACAACAATCTATTTAAGGGAATTTTTTTAACAATATCTTGTAATTCATAGGATTTTTTAAAAGTGATAATACCCGATATAGAAATATAAAAATCATTATCTAAACATTTTTTTAGAAGCTCGTATGAACCAGTAAAACAATGCATAACAACATTGAGTTTTTTTTGTTTATTTTTATTTTGTAATAAGTTCATTAATTCTTGTTCAGAGTTTCTTAAATGAATAATTAACGGAAGTCCTGTCTCAGCTGATGCTTCTATGTGATTATTAAATGCTTCAAATTGGGAATTAATTTCATTTTTAGTATAATATAAATCTATTCCAGTTTCTCCTATACCAATTACTTTATCATTAATTTTAGATAATATTAGTTTTTTTGAGGGGATATTATTTTTATTAATATTGCATGGATGTTCACCAATAGAGCACCAAATTGATTTATAATCCTTAACCAAATTATATAATTTATCAAATTCAGATATTTTAGTATTTATAGCTAGTATGGATGAAATATTATTATCAATAGAATTTTTTATAATATTAAAGAAATATTCTGATGAAGAATCTTTGTCCAAATGCGCATGAGAATCAATCAATTTTATCTTCATATTTTGGAAATAAAGGTTCAGGTTTATTAATAATAATATTGTTTTGATTAATAGAATGAAAGTTTGAAAAAGAAATTTCATCTATATTTTGATTTAAATATAAAAGCAATTTTTTAGATTTATTAGGCATAATTGGATAAGTCATTATTGCAATTCTTTTGATAATTTCAATTAAAGTAAATAAAACGGTATTCATTCTTTGAGTATTAATTTTTTTTAGTTTCCATGGAGCCTGCTTATCAACATATATATTTGCAAGTGAAATCAATTTAAATATATGTTTAATTCCTTTATCGATTTCTTCTTTGTCCATCGATTTCTTATAAGATTCAAATAAATTAATACTTGAATTAAATAAATTATTATCTTCCTCATTGTAAGAATCATCATAAATAATTTTTCCTTCACAATTATTGTAAATAAAGGAGCAAACTCTTTGTACTAAATTTCCATAATCATTCGATAAATCATTGTTTATACGATTTTTTAAGGCTTTTAATGAAAAATCACCATCATCACCAAAAGGAACTTGGCTAAAAAGAAAATATCTAAATTCATCTAATCCGTATTCATTAATAATTTTAATTGGATCTATAATATTGCCTAGACTTTTGGAAATCTTATTACCTTCATTTGTAAACCAACCATGTGCAAATACTCTTTTTGGTGGAGGCAAATTTGCAGCCATTAAAAAGGCAGGCCAATAGACACTATGGAATCTCAAAATATCTTTACCAACAATGTGAACTCCAGGCCAATATTTTTTATAAAGTAAAGAATTTGTATCAGGAAATTTTAATGCAGATAAATAATTTTGTAATGCATCTAACCAAACATATATAATATGATTGTCATTATTAGGGACGCCAATACCCCATTTAAAAGTAGTCCTTGAAACTGACAGGTCATTTAGGCCACCTTTTACAAAACTTTTCACTTCATTAAATCTTGTTATTGGTGCAACAAAATCTGGATTATTAGAATAAAATTCAAGAAGCTTATCTTCCCACTTGGATAGTTTAAAAAAATAGCTTTCCTCTTCAATCCATTCAACTTTAGCTCCTGACGGAGCATAAAAAACAGAATCTTTTTTAATTAATTCTTTTTCATCAAAAAATGCCTCGTCTCTAATAGAATACCAACCTTTATATTTATCTAAATATATTTCATCATTTTCAATTAGTTTATTCCATAAGCTATGAACAGATTCTTTATGTCGAATCTCTGTAGTTCTGATGAAATCATCGTTACTACAATTTAAAAATTTTGTTAATTCCAAAAAGTTTTTAGATAATTCATCCGTAAGTTTTTTCGGAGAAATTTTTCTTAATTTTGCAGCTTGTTCAACTTTTTGTCCATGCTCATCAGTGCCAGTTAGAAAATATACATCTTCATTTTTAAGCTTATGATATCTAGCTATAATATCACATGCTACATTCGTATAAGCATGACCAAGATGGGGCTTATCGTTGCAATAATATATTGGAGTTGTGATATAGTAGCTTTTCATTTAATTTATTGATATTCTAGAAAAAATATCTGTTACAAACAATCTTTTATCTAAATTTAAAGTAAAAATTCTTTTTTCATTATCATTAATATAGTCCAATAGGGAAATAATCTTTTTTAAAGGCATTAGTTTGGATATTATTTCAATTTTTTTTAGTAAATACTCATTTTTTAAATCAATAATTTTCAATTCATATTTAATTGTATTAATAAGTAGAAATTTTATTAAATATAGAAAAAATATAAAAGTATTATTATCTGAGGTTACTTTTTTTAAAATACTTGAGATATCTTTATCAAAAATATTATTAATAAATAATTCCATAGTTTCAGATTCAATTTGTGAATAATCATTATCAATATAATTTAATGCAAAGCCCGGAGAAGCATATGAAAATTCAAACAGATTATTATATTCCTGTTCAGGTAAATTTAACTCATTTAACATTAAAATTTCTTTAAATTCATTAGAATTAGGATTTTTCATTTCAATTTTAATGCATCTTGATCTTATAGTTGGCAATAAAAGATGCAAAGAATGAGATACTATGAAGAAAAAAGTATTTTCATTAGGTTCTTCGATTATTTTAAGTAAAGCATTTGATGAATTATTATTAAGATAATCTCCAGCATCAATTAATATAATTTTTGGAAGTTTATTGATGCTGGTTAAATTTATAAATTTTTTTAAATCTCTTATTTGATCAATAATTATGTTATTTTTTTTAGTTTTATTTTTTTCATCAATGATGGGTGTGATTGATAAAAAATTTGGATGACTTCCATTAGAAATTAAATTGGCATCAGAATTTTCAATATTTTCATCATTCAGAAATTTTTCATTATTTGTGTTAATTTTAGAAAATAATTTTTTTGCTAAATAATAAATTAATGTAGATTTTCCAATACCTTTTTGTCCATAAATTATTACAGAATTTTGAAGTTTATTATTAAGAATATTATAATAAAGAAAATCAAATACATCATTATTACCAATATATTTTTTCGCTTTTTTTTGATTGTAAAATTCATTCATTTTATATAATTTTTTTTATTTCTTTAATTAATGATTTAAAAACTTCTTTTTCGGATAATGATGCGTTAATTATTTTAAATCTTCTTTTGCTTTTTATGACTTTATAATATCCTCTTTTAATTTTTTTATTAAAAATATCATTTGTCATATCATATTTATTACGATTTTTTCTCTTCCTTATTCTAGATTTAGTGATATTTAGATCGGCATCAAAAAAAAATGTTAATTTTGGTAAAAAATTATTTAAATACGATTTATGAAGTTTATAAATTTCATTAATTCCAAAAGAATTATAAAAACCTTGATAAACTGCAGTTGAATCAACAAATCTATCACAAATAACAATTTTACCTTTTTTAAGAGCAGGTATAATTTTACTATTTATATGCTCAATTCTGGCTGCCATAATTAAAAAAACTTCTGTTTCAATGCTTATAGGTTTATTTTTAGACAAAATAATTTTTCTTATCTTTTCAGCAGTATTTGTCCCACCAGGTTCTCTTGTAATTAGATGTGGTAATTTGTTTTCTTTTAACCAGTTTCTTATTTTTTTTATTTGAGTCGTTTTGCCAGTAGCTTCACCGCCCTCAAGTGTAATAAAAAGACCTTTCTTATTCATTAACAATGTTGCCAAATATTAAATATTTAAGGGCAGAAAACAATCTAAAAATCGACTTGCTTCTTTTTATTTCATCTTTAGATATTAAATCAACTGTTATTATATTACGATCAGGAATAATAATTCTAGCCTTACCTATAACTTGATTTTTTTCTATAGGCGCTTCCATAGGTTTATCATAAGTGATAAAAATTTCTAAATTTTGAGATTGTTCTAAAGTTAAACTTTTAGTTAATTGTTGAGATGTGATTATGTCTAGTGATTTTTCTTTACCAAGCCATACATCTGTGGTTGATAATATTTGTCCTTTTTCAAAAATGACGTAATGTTTTGTATTTCTGTATGCCCAATCTAATAAAAATTCAGCTTCAGTAGCTCGTTCAGAGCCTGTTTTTAATCCTGTAACCACTACTATTATTCTTCTATCATCTTTTAGTGAAGATACAGAGATTCCAAAACCTGCTTCTTCTGTGTAACCAGTTTTTAAACCGTCAACACCTTCATAACTATTAATTAATTTATTTCGATTATATTGTCTTATATTATTATATATAAATTTTTTTTCTTTAAATATTTCATATAATTTTGGAAAATTTTTGATTAAGGATTTAGATAATATTGCAATATCATAAACAGAAGAATAATGATTTTTATCAGGCCATCCACTTGAATTTGTAAAATTAGTATTTTTCATTCCAATTTCTTTTGCGTATTTATTCATTAGAGCCGCAAAAGATTCCTCACTTCCAGAAATATTTTCTGCAACAACTATAGATGCATCATTTCCACTTTGAACAATGATGCCAAGTAATAGTTCTCTAACTTTAACTCTATCACCCATTTCAACAAACATACGGGACCCTCCTTTTAAATATGCATTTTTACTAACTTTAAATTCATCATCTAATGAAAGGATTCCATCTTTTAATTGATCAAATACTATATATGCAGTCATAATTTTTGTCATACTTGCGGGTTGAATAATTTTATCTAAATTTTTTTGATATAAAATATCGTTTGTATCGTAATCTAAAACAATTGCATTTGAGGATTTTAATTCAAAAGAATGTGATGGATTAATTATAAATATAGATATTAAAAATAATATAAAAAACTTCATAAAGTATTATACGAAAAAAAATTAATGTAATAATATATTTAGAATTATTTACTACAAAATAGAAGGAAAAAAAAGATTAGTCAACTTTGATTGGGTTAACAGTCGTTTTTGGAACCGCTATGATATCCTGATCTGATAAAACATCTGTTACACTTAAAGCGGCATTCTTCACCCTTATGCTCTCTACTTCCATTATTTCAACTTTAACTTTAGTTTTAAATTTATTATGAAATCCTAGTAATTTTGCTGCTTGTTTTGAGAGCATTATTATATCTTCATTGTTATAGGGACCTCTATTATTAATTCTAATGATTAAAGATATTTCATTTTCTAAATTAGTTACTTTTACAATACTTGGTAAAGGTAATGTTTTGTGAGAACCCGTTAATTTTGTTATATTTATAATTTCATTATTTGAAGTCTTTTTTCCATGAAATTCAATATCAAAAAAAGATGCTGTACCTATTTCAGAATATTTATAATTTTCTTCAGGAATGTAATTAACGTTTTCAATTAAATATGGTTCACCAATTAAATATTTGGGAAGATCTGATTTGTTAATATTTTCTACTTTTTTTTTATTCTCTTCATTTATTAACGATATATTTTCAATCTCTTTAACGCATGAAATTAAAAAAAATATTAAAGAAATTGACAAAAGAAATGTTTTAATCATTTATAAATTTATCTGATAATAATCCAATTGTAATAGCATAGTAATGTGAGCAGTTATAATAAAGTATTGATTTATAATTTTGAAAAACTAAAAAAGCTCTGCCTTTCAATCCATCTGGCATAACCAGTCTAGCATTATGACTTTCTTTGATTTTATTATTTGCTAACAATTCACCATTAATATTCTTAAAACCTAGGCTAGACCATTCACTAATAGTTTTTTCAATTGACATACTTTTAACTGCATAACATCCTTTAGGATTAGTTTGCTTAAGAGAGTCATAAATCTCATTAATATTTTCTGGTAAGTTGACTTCAATTCCCCATGTTAAGGAGGAATCCCATGGTGCTCTGTCGAGAGATGTTAAATAGTTAGCTATTGATGCAAAAACATCAATTTCATTATTCCAAATATCTTTTTTACCATCATTATCAAAATCAACTGCTGACTCTAAAAATGTCGTTGGTAAAAATTGCACTTGACCCATTGCACCGGCCCAGGAGCCAAGTAGTTTTTCTGATTGCACAAGATTATCATCCAGCATTTTTAAAGCAGCAAATAGTTGTTTTTTGTAAAATTCACTACGTCTTTGATCAAATGTTAAAGTTGCAAGACCAGGTATTATTTTTGATTTACCCTGACTACTACCATAATATGATTCAAGTCCCCAAATTGAAACTATAAATCTTGGTTGAATATTAAAATTTTTAGAAATTATTTCTAGCTCATTTTTATATTCTTTTATTTTAACTTCACCAGAATAAACTCTGGTTTTATCTAATCGATAGTAAACATATTCTTTAAAAGTTATTGTGCTTTCAGGTTGACATCTATCTCTTAATATAACTTTTTTTAATGGTTTAAGATTAGTAAATTCCCTATCTAATGTTGTCTTGCTTATTCCAAATATATGTGCTTCATCATAAATTTCAGATAACCACTGTTGCCATTCAGCATCACTAGGCATAGTAGGTTTTGCACATTCAGAAAATGCTTCGAAGGGATAAAAAATAAATATAATAAAAATTGTTAAAAAATATTTTTTCAAAATAATAGTATTTTAAGTTATAATAATAATACTAATATATTTATTATCAATAATTACAATTAAATCTGAAATCATAATTAATTATTACTAAAACATTGTAGTTGAATTGATTTAATAATAAATATATTAGAGACAATTATAATAAAATTGGAGGGGTGGCTGAGCGGTTGAAAGCACTGGTCTTGAAAACC
>CEUZ01292193.1_pt1 | contig 35206 bp, 31 predicted proteins | sample 361511 | NCBI WGS metagenome assembly CEUZ01 (sample SAMEA2622822, study PRJEB7988) | marine metagenome | biome: marine biome (ENVO:00000447); feature: surface water layer (ENVO:00002042); material: "saline water (ENVO:00002010), including plankton (ENVO:xxxxxxxx)" | depth 5 m | reverse complement strand
AAGCCCGCCGGTTCAGTTCATGTTTCGTATATCCACAGTCCAATGAGATATTTGTATGATCAATATGATTCTTACTTTGGACCCGACGCTCCTTTTTATCAAAGAGCTGGAATGAAAGTTTTTAAAGGTTATTTAACGACCTGGGATAAAAGATCTAATTTAAATGTGGATCATTTTGTCGCCAATAGTTCTTTTGTTAGAGATCGAGTTAAAAAATATTATGAGAGGGATGCAGATGTGATTCATCCCTTTGTTGATCTTGAGGATTTTCGAACTATCCAGGATAAGGAACAGGAGAAGAAGGACTATTTTGTTATGGTGACGGCTTTTGCACCTAATAAGAGAGTTGACCTAGCTGTGAAAACTTTTAATGAACTAGGATTTAATTTGAAGATTATAGGTTCAGGCCAACAAGAGCGAGAGCTAAAGGATATGGCCAATTCTAATGTGGAGTTTCTAGGAAATGTGAGTAGGGAAGAAGTTATCGAGTGTTTTAATAATGCAGAAGCGATGATTTTTCCCGGCGTCGAAGATTTTGGAATAACTCCATTAGAATCTCTTGCGAGTGGAACACCCGTTATTGCATACAGAGCAGGCGGGGTATTGGAGACTCTAAATGATGAAGTGGCCATCTTTTTTGACGAACCAACTGTTGAAAGTTTGAGCCATGCTATAAAAACATTTAAGGAGAAGTCTTTTGATAGGGATAAACTTTTTGAACGAGCTGAAGACTTTTCAAAAAATATATTTAGAAAAAACATAATGGATTATGTTGAAGGGAAATTACGATGAAAATTTTAATTACTGGCGGCGCTGGATATATTGGTTCTCATGTCCTAAATCTTTTGGGAATGGCAGGACATGATATTGTTGTAGTTGATAATCTTTCCACAGGTAGGAAGGAAGCCATGCTTTATGGAAAGCATGTTGAAGAGAACTTAGAGAATACTGAAGTTATTGATAAACTCTTTGCGGATGAGAAATTCGAAGCCTGCATACATTTTGCTGGGAGTATTGTGGTTCCAGAAAGTGTTTCTGACCCTATAAAGTACTATAAGAATAATACAGAGAATTCGTTGAACGTTGTTGGTCTTTGTGTGAAGCATGGAGTGAAGAACTTTATTTTTTCATCAACGGCCGCGGTTTATGGAGACCTAGAGGGTGGCGTTTGTACTGAAGAGTCTGCGACAGTTCCGATCAATCCTTATGGGACTTCAAAATTAATGACCGAATTGATGTTAAGAGATACTAGTGCAGCTCATGATTTTAACTTTGTGGCCTTAAGATATTTTAACGTAGCAGGCGCGAATGTTGATTTAAAGGTTGGGCAGTGTACCCCCAATGCAACTCACTTAATAAAGATTGCTTCTGAATGTGCTTCTGGTAAGCGAGACAAGATGGCGATCTTTGGAACTGATTATGGAACACCTGATGGAACTTGTATTAGGGACTATATACATGTTGATGATCTTGCTCAGGCCCATGTGGACTCTCTAACTTACTTAGCTGGAGGAGGAAAGTCTGAGATCATGAATTGTGGTTATGGTCACGGCTTTAGTGTTCGAGAAGTGATTGATACGGTGAAGAAGGTTACTGGAGTAGATTTCCCTGCTGAAGAAATCGAAAGAAGACCTGGGGATGCGGAAAAACTAATTTCTGTAGCAGACAAAATTCGAAAGACAATTGGCTGGACACCAAAATACGATGATCTTGAATTGATTGTTAAGACTGCCTATGAATGGGAAAAGAAACTTCAATAAGCGTTTTTATTAACGAAACCTTTAAAGATTGTTAGGAATAGAATTTTTATATCAAACCAAAAAGACCAATGTTTGATATAGTAGATATCGCATTCAATTCTTTTATGTAGTGAAGTATCACCGCGCCAGCCATTAATTTGTGCCCAACCAGTAATTCCCGCTCTCATTTTGTGCCGAAGCATATAGCCTGGGATTTCTTCTTTGAATTTTTTTACAAAAAATGGTCTTTCCGGTCTAGGGCCCACAAGCGACATATTGCCTTTTAAAACATTCCAAAGCTGAGGAAGTTCATCAAGACTTGTCTTTCTCATAAAGTCACCAAGCCTTGTTTTTCTGGGATTCTCTTTATTAGACCACTCAGTTTTATCTTCGTTACCCTCGGCAACTTTCATAGTTCTAAACTTCCACATTAAAAAAGTGCTGCCGTCTAGGCCTAGTCTTTCTTGTCCGTAAAAAACAGGACCTTTAGAGGAGAGTTTTATAAGAATCCCTAAGGTAAACAAAAATGGAAAGAGAATGATAAGACCAATTAAAGAGCCAAGTATATCGACCAGTCTTTTAAAAAAGAGTTCTACAATTCCAAACGAAGGTTGGTTAACGGAGAGGAGTGGAATCCCTCCAAAGTCATCGATCTGATTCCCCACAAGAGAATAGGATAGATCGGGAAGAATTTGAATTGGCGTTAAGTCGTTATAGTTTTTTGCAAGGAAAGACTCTATTTTTTCGCTATCTTTGCTTTTATATGAAAGAACAATTGCATCTGGACTTGTGTCTAAACTTAAACTTTCAAATTCACCAGAGAGGACCGGAACTTTCGATTCCTCTGCTTTACCTTCTGAATCAAGCCAGCCAATAAAGTTAATACCACTGTCTTTAAAGAGCCTAGCGTTTTCAATATATTTTTTGATTGGATCTCCATTTCCTATCAATAAAACATGTCTCAGGTTTTTTCCTTTTTTTCTTAGCGCTCTTAGAAAATTTCGAACACTCATCCTAACGATGATTAAGGTAAGGGTTGAAAGTCCAAAATAGATAAGGAGAGTCAGCCTTGAAAGTCTTTCATCTCCGAAAAAATAGAGCATGAGAACAAAGGAAACGACGCCAATAGTATTACCTTGCACAACTGAAAAAATCTCACGATACCTATGGGTAAATCTTTGACTTTGATAAAGACCATTTTTTGACAAGCAATAGAGTGAAGTTAAGGCCAGAACCGGGGTCAGCTTTAAGAAAAGAATGGCCAATCCCTGCTCGCCAGATGGTAGGTAATTAAACCTTATAAAATAGGCCAGCCACCAAGTTGCGCAGACGACTAAAACATCTAGCCCCTTTTGTAGATTAGAAAAAGATTTCTCATGTGCTTTTAACATAGAACCATATTAGTGAAATTCAGGCTTTTTGTAGAGTAATTGCTTTAATAGGCCTTTTAAACGAGTTTTTACCGCTCCGCGCAGGTGGAAATATAGCTCCAATCGCTGTAGTATTCATCGTTAATGTATTGATAGGAATTCGTCGTTTATGAACGAAGTTAAAAGATATTTTGATGCTTCGCAGGGAAGACTTTTGTATATAGGCTCCGAAGCTACAAACGAGTACTGGGACGAGCATTGGGCCACGGACAAGTTTGAAAAAGCATTAAAAACAAAAAGCTATTTTGTTTCACGAGTGACCAAGAGGCATTTACCGTTAGGATCAAGAATTCTTGAAGGTGGATGCGGTCAAGGCGATAAAGTATATACCCTTAAGCAAATGGGTTATAACTCGGTTGGTTTAGATTTCGCTGAGGCAACTGTTAAGCAAATTAAATCAGTTGCTCCTGAGTTAGAAATTGTGCTCGGAGATGTTAGAGAGCTTCCATTTAAGGATGGTGAGTTTGATGGCTATTGGTCAATTGGAGTAATTGAACATTTTTATGAGGGCTACGACCCAATACTAAGTGAGATGGCCAGAGTTATAAAGCCTGGTGGGAAATTATTTTTAACATTCCCGGCAATGTCTAGGTTTAGAAGATTAAAATCATTTTTTAATTTTTATAATAAATTTGAAGCTCAAGAAAGTTCACCAAAAGGATTTTACCAGTTCGCTTTGAATGTAGGAAAAACTACTGAAGATTTAAGAGCACTAGGTTTTACAGTTGTTGAAGAAAAGTACTTCGATGGGCTTAAAGGTTTTAAGGATGAGCTTCCTTTGATTAAACCTTTGGTCCAAAAGTTATATGATTCAAGAAACTTTTTTGCGAGGGCCACAAAGGCCGTTTTTAATATCATTTTTTCGTGGATGTTTGGGCATTCAGTTTTGTTAGTTTGTAAAAGATAGGTTTGGTAGATTATGAAAAAAGCACTAATTACAGGGATTACCGGTCAAGATGGCTCTTACTTAGCAGAGTTATTAGTTGAAAAAGGGTATGAAGTTCATGGAATAATTAGACGTTCTTCGATGTTTAATACGGGAAGAATTGATCATCTTTACCAAGACCCACATGTTAAAGATCGTAATTTTATTCTTCATCATGGAGACCTAACCGATTCTACAAATCTTATCCGTATTATCCAAGAAGTTGAGCCTGATGAGATTTATAACCTAGGAGCTATGAGCCACGTTCATGTTAGCTTTGAAACTCCTGAATATGTAGCAGATGTTGATGGTATGGGTACGATGAGATTGCTAGAGGCGATTAGAATTCTAGGAATGACAAAGAAAACTAAAATCTATCAAGCTTCTACTTCTGAACTTTATGGAAAAGTTCAAGAGACTCCTCAAAAAGAAACAACTCCTTTTTACCCTAGATCTCCTTATGCTGTGGCAAAAATGTATGCCTACTGGATTACGGTGAACTATAGAGAGGCTTACGATATGTATGCCTGCAATGGAATTCTTTTTAATCATGAGTCTCCTAGAAGAGGTGAAACCTTTGTCTCAAGAAAAATCACAAGGGCTGCTTCAAAGATTGCCCTTGGTCTTCAAGAGGTTATGTATCTTGGGAATATGAATGCTAAAAGAGACTGGGGACATGCAAAAGATTATGTCGAAGTGATGTGGCTAATGCTTCAACAAGAAAAAGCAGAAGACTTTGTAATCGCAACCGGAACAACTACTTCTGTTCGAGATTTTGTAAAACTAGCTTTTGCCGAAATTGGAGTTGGACTGGAGTTTAAAGGGGAAGGAGAGGACGAAGTTGCAGTTGTAGTGAGTTCTGATAATCCAAAATATAAAGTGGAAATTGGCCAAACCGTAGTGAGAGTTAATCCTAAATACTATAGACCAACCGAAGTAGATTTACTTTTAGGAGACCCTACCAAAGCTAAAGAAAAATTGGGGTGGAAACCTAAGCATGACTTAGGAAGCCTTGTAAAAGATATGATGGCCGCTGATCTAGAACTATTTTCAAAAAATAAATACTTAATTGATGGCGGACATACGGTAAGTGATTCATATGAAGAAAGAAGATAAAATTTTAATTCTTGGAAGCCGTGGCCTTGTGGGCTCAGCTATCGTGAGATGTTTAAAGTCTGACGGTTATTCAAACATCTTAACTCCAGTTAGAGAAGAACTCGATTTGATGAACCAAGAAAAAGTGCTCACCTATTTTGAGAATAATCGACCTGACTATGTTGTTCTTGCGGCAGCTAGAGTTGGTGGAATATATGCTAATGACACTTATAGAGCAGATTTTATTCATGAGAATCTAGTAATTCAAAGTAATGTATTTGGTGCTGCTCATAAGTTTCCTGTTCAAAGATTATTATTTTTAGGAAGCTCATGTATTTATCCAAAAGATTGTCCTCAACCAATGAAGGAGGAGTATCTTCTTACGGGTCCATTAGAGCCAACTAATGAGCCGTACGCCATTGCAAAAATAGCCGGTCTAAAAACGGCAGAAAGTTTTAGGAGACAGTACGGAGAAAAATTTTACTCCGTTATGCCGACTAATCTTTACGGAGAGAATGATAATTTCCATAAAGAAAACTCCCATGTGATTCCAGGTCTAATCGCTAGAATGACTGAAGCTATGGAAAAAGGTGAGAAAGTTTTTAAGGTATGGGGAACAGGAAAACCTAAGAGGGAATTTCTTTATGTTGATGATATGGCCCGCGGTTGTATCCATATGCTTAATTACGAAGGTGAAGTTCCTGATCTTGTAAATATTGGTTATGGAACTGATGTTACAATTGCTGAGCTAGTTGAAGTTATCAAAGAAAAAATGGGGTTTGAAGGAACACTGGAGTTTGACACCTCAATGCCTGATGGAACCATGCAAAAGCTTCTAGATAGTCAAAAAATTAGAGACCTTGGATGGAAACCTGAAGTCTCTCTAGAAGATGGAATCGAAAAAACTATCAAGTTTTATAGAGAATCCCAGGCTTAATCGTAAATGTCTTTTTTTCAAAAAAAAATCCATTATATTTCAGACGGTGCCAATTGGGTTATTAAAGAAATAGGTGAATCTCTTAATCGAGAATTAAAAGATGAGGGTTTCGAACTTAAAGAGAGTTCTCTTTTTTGCCTCAATGGAATAAATCATTTTTCTTCAAGATATAGTGCAAAGAAAATGTTTATCAAGAGTCCGTTTGTTAAAAATATCCTAACTTATTTTCATGGTGAAGATTCAGATATAAAAATCATTAATGCCATCAAAAAAAATCAGCATAATATCGAGATTATTCATACTTCATGCCAGATCACTAAAGAGCATCTTATTCGTTGCGGGATAAGTGAAAAGAAAATAGTTATTATACCAATCGGGATTGATGTTGGATTCTTCTCTCCAGTTGATGAGGGCAAAAAGAAAGAAATTAGAAAAGAATTTGGAATACCTGAAGATGCGACAGTAATCGGCTCTTTTCAAAAAGATGGAAACGGTTGGGGAGAAGGTCTTGAGCCAAAACTTTGTAAAGGTCCCGATCACTTTTGTGATGCTGTAGAATTAATTAATAAAGAAAAAGAGGTATTTGTTTTTCTAACTGGACCTTCACGAGGATATGTGAAGAAGAGACTTGAAGAATCTGGAATTAAGTATAAGCATATCTTTTTAGATAATTATAAGGATATTACGAAGTGTTTTAATCTCTTAGATATCTATCTGGTTTCATCTAGGCTCGAAGGCGGACCAAGGGCTCCAATGGAATGCCACGCTAGTGGTGTGCCAGTTGTTTCGACTTTAGTTGGGCAGGTCCCAGATATGATAGAAGACGGTGAAAATGGTTTTATTGTAGAAGTCGGTGATACCGAAGCAATGGCTAAGTCATGTCTTAAAATATTAAATAATCCTGAATTATCGAAAAAGTTCGTTCAAAGAGGTATAGAGACCGTGAAGAGGTTTGATTATAAAGTTATTTCATCTGAATATATGGAAAAGTTATATAAGCCTCTTATGAAATAGACTTTTCTTCTTCGAGAAGTTTATCAACCAATTCTTTAAAGCTTCTATCGTATTCCCAGCCTAGAACTTCCCTTGCTTTATGATTAGTCCCATAAATGATTTTTAAATCAACTGGTCTTAACAAGCTTTGATCGATACGAATAAATTCCTCAGGATCAAGACCTAGACTTTCAAAAGTAATATGCACAAAGTCTTTTAAGCTATTGGCCTCACCTGAGCAGATGAGAAAATCGTCCGGAGAATTATGTTGGAGCATTAGCCACATAGCCTCGACATAGTCGGGTGCATATCCCCAGTCCCTGAACACGTCTAGATTCCCTAGGTTAATATGATCAGCCTCACCTTTTGAGATTTTTATAGCCGTACTCAATATTTTTTTACTTACAAAGTTTGATCTTCTAAGAACTGATTCATGATTGAAAAGAATTCCACAACTTACAAAAAGTCCGTAGGACTCTCTGTAATTGACCGCTGTCCAATGCGAAGAAGCTTTTGAAATAGCATAAGGACTAACAGGGTGAAAAATCGTACTTTCTTTTAAGGGCAGTTTTTCTTCACTTATTTGCCCAAACATCTCACTGCTTGAGGCTTGATACATTCTGATATCTTTATTTGTTTTCCTAATAGCCTCTAGTAAGTTAATCGTACTGAAAATATTAAACTCTAGAGTCATGATCGGTTCATCAAATGAGAGGCCTACGGAGCTTTGGGCAGCTAGGTTGTAAACTTCATCAGGTTTTATTTCTTCTAATAAAGAAATAACATCGTTTAGCTTTAAAAGGTCCAATTTCCTAATATCAATCTTCTCTTCAATTTTTAAAAATTGGTGGTTGAGGCATGGGATAGTGGAGGACTCTCTCGTGATTCCAATTACCTTGTATCCCTTATTTAGTAAGAGTTTTGATAGATATGACCCATCCTGCCCTGTAACACCTGTTATAATCGCGGTTTTTTGCAACGCTTCAACCCTTTGCCTATACTAGTTTTTGAATCTCTATTATTATGAGACATTACAATCTTTGATTCAACATTGGAAATTTAGGTGTCAAAACCACTCATTTTTTATCGATTTGCCCTCGCCAAGGACGTCTTAACTGAGATGGAGGAGAATCCAAAGGAGTTCTTATATGGAGCCGATCAGCTAATCAAAGAAGGTAAAGTTGACGCTCTATTTGTTAGTAAGGGTAAAAGAAATACCCTTTTAAGAAAATTACTTTATTTGATAGAGAAGCCGGTTGCGTTAACTTATTATCTCGGAATGCCGTTGGAGATAGTTTTAGAGAACTGGGGCAAAGTTAAAAGATCATCAATGATATTTTGTATCAATGATGCTATCAGTTTTGCTGTCTTGTTTTTTAAATTGTTGGGATTAGTTAATGTTCCAGTAGTTGCCTTATTGCAGAGCACTTCAGAGCGCCATAGAAAATATTTTGGAAAGAATAAATTGGCTGTCTGGTTCTTAAAAAAATTAATTCAAAAAGCAGATTTAGTTTTGGCCCTATCAGAACCAGCACGGTCTGTTTTAATCGACAAGTTTGACTTAGCCCCAGAAAAAGTTCGCGTCTTTTATTTTGGAGTTGATAATAATTATTGGTCTGTTTTTGAGAATGAAAAAGAAGACTTTATTTTATCTGTTGGTAATGACCATAACAGAGACTTTAAAACACTCGTCTCTGCTTTGGCTGACTCTTATAAGCTAAAGATTGTGACAAGGTTACAGGTTCCTGATCATAAAAATATTGAAGTTCTTAATGGTATCTCAAATGATGAATTGAGAGAGCTTTATCAAAAATCAGCGTTGGTTGTTGCTCCTAGTAAGTATATCGAAACGGAATCTAGTGGATTAAGTGTGACTTTGCAGTCAATGTCATGTGGATCAGCCGTCGTGGCTTCTAGGAGTTATGCGATGGAAGAGATCTTTAAAGATGGTCAAAATATCTTTTTTTATCAAGCTGAAAACCATGAGGAATTGAAGGTAATGGTTGATCAATTATTCCAGAACAAACATAAAATTCTTGAATGTGGAAAATCTGCAAGAAAGCGCGTTCATGAAACCTATAATTGTTCAAATATGTCGAAAACACTAGATTCTATATTTAAAGAGTTTTCTTTATTTTGATAATTTAAAGTAAACGTAATTTGAGATACCTTCTTTTTCCAAAACCTTTTTGTAGTCATTGTTGATCTCAGAAAATAAATTAATCTTTCCATTTCCTGTTGGCTTACTTTCTTTAAGCCAAAATAGCATATTTGAAAGGTCATATTGGTGTCGGTAAACAGCTTCTACTTTTGAAAAGCCAGCTTGTTTAGCGAGAAAAGAAAAAGATTCAAAATTAAAGTACCATTTGTGAACATTGCGGTAGTAAAATTCTTTATAAGTATCACCCATAAAGTCAATTAGCCAATCGTCGTGATTTGGAGTTGAAATGACTGCCAGACCATCATCGCTTAGAAGCTCAAAGCAATCTTTTAGAAACTCAAGGGCATCATCAACATGTTCAATAACGGCAAATGACGTTAAGTAATCGACTTTTGATTTATATTTATTTAAAGCGTCTTTTGCATATGGGAAATGTTCAAAGCCTTTTCTAGTTAACTCATCTTTGAATGTCGACGTTGGTTCTATGGCCAATACTTTTGAAGAAGACGTTGAAACTAAATCTAGAAAAGAGCCTGAGCCACATCCAATATCAGCAACAGTTTTATTTCTCACATTTTCAAAGCCAATAAGTTCAAGCCTTTCGATTTGTTCTGGGTCATGTTGATTATAATAACTTTCTGGAGAAGCATCTTTATTTACCAAGTTACGATATTCATCAGATTCGTAATCTATATTATATTTTTCCAAAAAGGCGACATGGCATTTTTTACATTGAAAAACTTTTCTATTTTCAGGAGTTAGTGTTCCAGGCTTTCCTAAACGTATTGGTTTATCGAATATCAATTGGGTTTTTGAGTTGCAAACTAAACAATTCATAAATTATCCTTTTCCTATATTCTTAATAAGTTCAAAGACCTGTTGGCCATAGCTTTTCTCTTTCAGTTCAACAAAAAACTTTGTTTTTTCAATCTGTTTATCTTTAAAATCAGGAGTCATGAATTTATCTATTAGCTTCTTACATTCGATGACGATTTCTTGATGGTCTTTGCATCTTGCAACATCTAGCCTTTCCATTAGGTCGTTGAAATAGAGAGAGTTTAGCGTGACTCTAAGGAAGTTGTTCTCCTCAATTTCTTTATCAGACACCATGCACATAATTGGCATGCCGTGCAGGGCCGCTTCTAAAAGAATGGTTGAAACATTAGAGATTAATATATCAGCTGAAGAGAGAATAATATGAGTATCCATATAACTAGAAAGCTGAATAGAGTCGTCATTCTTTTCAACGCTTCTTTTGTAATACGGAACCATTCCTGGGTCCATGGATATGTGTTTCCAGTCAATGGAGAAAAAATCTGGCTCGCCTTCTGGGGTCGCTCTCCATGGGTGTGGTTTAAAGATGATATGAGTATCCGTGATATCACCCGATTGGATAGCATTTTCTAAAGTTTGCAAATGCTCTATTTCATTAATACTTTTACTTGAACCGGCATAAATGATTAAAGTTTTCTCAGGATCTATAGAAGCTTCTTGGCAATACTGCTTTCTGGTTTTCAGTGGTGGGGCTTTGTAAACTTCAAATTGAGCAGCTCCAAATTTCTTTATCTTGTCTGCTGGCATATCCATAAACTCGATTGCATGTGACATGGTTTGTTCCCCCCACACAACTAAGTAGTCTGGTAGTCCAAGCACGGTGGCTTTTGTAGATGGATTATCCCAAGAGTTCATGAGCACAACAAACGGAATATTTCTTTTTTTAGATGTAGAAATTAAATCTGAAATAAATAATCCCTCCAGAACACAGGGATGCAAAATCACATCTGGCTTAAAATCATCGACGGCTTCTTCTAGTTCCGGATAATTACCAAGTAGAAGCAATGTAAAAAAACGATAAATCGGAAAAATTAATGGATGAGAATAAAGCTTTATTCTCTTGTAAGACTTTTCAGGTAAAATGCCTTTCCAGATGTCTTTTAGAAATTGGTATTTCGGTTTATCTTGAATTTTGCGAAGGCCAAGTGCTTTTATCAGTTGTCGCATTTTACCGAGTCTTTTTCGGTTTACTTTAATGAGCTTTACATTTTTCAAGTTAAGTTTATCAATGGGGGTTTGGACTCTGTGGTCATCTGAGATGATATATTGGACAGAACACTCTCTTTCAATCTCTTTGAAAGTATCATTCAATATAAAATGCCGTATGATAATATCGCTTTCTAAAAAGATTTGTACTTTTTTCATGTGCAATTCTTTTTGCTTAAAAAATAGTTAACAAGATCTATATCAAACTCAGAATCGATACTGATCATTGATCCTTGAATTAAGTGGTAAGATGATTTTTTTCCCATGATTGATTTTTGACCTAAAAGGCAATCTCTTGATATAGCGTATGCAGCACCATTTCGATGGTAAACTGGGGTAAGTTGTTGTCTCGCAATAATCTTTCCTCCATTTTCCTTGTCGTAATATTCAAGGTTCTCACCTTCAATTGTTAGTTGCTTAAAAGGGTGACCTTTGGAGTCTGTTTCGGAAACAGTCCAAACTGAGTCAAAATCATTGTCGATGAGTTTTTTGATGCATTCTTCAACGTGCTCACTCGTTCTCAGAGGAGATGTCGGTTGAAGCATGACTACAACATCGAAATTAGTATTGTATACTTTTTCAGACTCTGTTAGTGCGTGAGTGAGAACCTCGAGATCTCCTATTCTGTCTCCTGATAGTGATTCAGGTCTACGGAAAGGTACTTCAATATTAAAATTTTCGCATTCTTTAGCAATTTCATCATGGTCTGTTGAGGCAACTATTTTGTCTATCGTGGTTGAGTCCTTAACTGTTTTTGCTATCCACTCTATAAGCGTATGACCTCCAACTGAGCGAAGATTTTTTAACTTGATACCCTTACTGCCACCTCTAGCAGGCACAACAGCTAGTATTTTTTTTCCCTTATACATTTCTTAGTTCCTTTAAGACATCTACTAGTGAAACGGAATTTACGTCTACAAAGTCACAGCAGATGGATTCTGCGGACAGTTTATCAGACTCACCATCACCTAAAACGACAATCCTACTGGAATCCGATAGGTTTTCATTTTTAGAAATTAGCTTAATCGTTTCTGATTTATTGCGGGGAGAGCCATAAAGACATTTAAAGTATTGATCCCAACCCCTTTTATAAATTATCTTTTTCAAACTAATTTCAGGGGTGTTTGAACTTAGATAAATATTAACTTTTTTTTGGCCTAAATGCTTAAGTAGTTCAATCGCACCTGGCATTTCCGTGCAGGCAATAGTTTTTTCTTCTACTAAACTTCCGTACAATGAGCAAAGTCGATCGACTTCACTTTGAATATCATCATGTTTCATTTGTTCAAGAACATTTCTTAGTAAAATAAAACGTGATACTTCAGGCATCTTAGAATGAGTCTTCTCAAGAATTAAATTAAACTGCTCATTATCGGTTAGCTGAAAGAAGGCATCCTTTTTGATTTTATTTGAATCAACTAAAGTTCCATCAAAATCAAAAACAAATACCTTTTTTTCACTAAGGGGCATTTTAGTATCGCCAGTGAAATGCCTCAGCCCAAGAGTCTACATTGGTTTTTCTTTCTGAGCGCTCCATTTTAGCGATTTTTTGGTCTTCGTAATACGAATCATTGTTAAAGTGAGTCGTTGATACTTCTTCAAAAATAGCTCCATCTAAAGTGTGGAACTTATGCCATTGACCTCTTTCAACTAAAAATGTGTCACCTGGAAGGAGTTTTGACCTTTGGCCGTTAACTTCTACTTCTAAGTCACCATATAGTAGCTGAAATGTTTCTTCCTTTTTCTTGTGAAGATGGTAGGGGTGCTTTTGTCTTGGAAGTTGGATTAATAGCTTCTTAGCATACTCTCTGTTGATACAATCAATAATCACACAACCAAACTCTCTAAATCTTTCAAGTCCGTAGTGGTGAGAAATTTCAATACCTGCATCTTTATTTACAAAGATTCGTGCATTGTTAAGCATACCCTTTACTTGGAGCATAATTTCGTAAACTAAGTCATCCGGTGCAACATCCGACTTAACGATATTTTCATTAATAGGTTGGTTTGCTTCGTAATCTCTATCTGCAACGATATCATTTGAAAAATCACCGCTAACTAGTTGCTCTTCCTGGAGTGGCATTGCAAAGAAGATATCTTCTCTTTTTATGATTTCGCCTTTTTTAATTCCTTTTTTGGCCCACACACCTCTAAATAAAGTTCTAAGTGCATTTATTTCCTCAGGTGGGGCTGGTGAACGTTCAGTTCCACCACAAGAGTCTTTTGCGACTTTATAAGCAGCCATCCATGCATCTACTTCGTCTGGAGTAGATGAGTATCCATTTAGCTTATATTTATCCGTGTTCATACCAACATGTCTTTCAAAAAGTTGAGCGCCTTTTGCATAAGCAATTTTAACGGCATCAAGATTGGTAGGCTCTTCATGAGTTGACCAGCCTATTGGAATTTCAGGATATCTTTTTTTCAAGAGATCAATTTGATTTAAGTTAAGTTGCTCTGGGGGAGTCGGGTATAGTGAAATACAATGCATGATCGCAAAGTCTACTTTTTTAGCTTCGAAAAAACTTACAAGCCAATCTATTTGAGAAAGAGTTAAACCACCTGTCGAGATTATGACAGGTCTACCGGCATTTGCGATTGCCTCAAGTAAAGGTTTATCAGAAGCTGAACAACTGGCAACCTTGATAATATCGATATCTAGCTCATGAATCCAAGCGATAGACTCTTCATCAAAAGGAGTACTAATTGAGAGCATTCCTTGTTTTTTTACTTCTGCCGTAAACTTTTTGTAAGTATCAAAAGTGAGGACAGTACTTTCAAACCTAGGGATGTGTTTAACATCATCACGGCCCTTATAGTCAGGGTGAATAAAAGTTCCTAATTGTCTAAACTGAAATTTAAGTGCCGCTTGCAATCCGTGCTTTTTAGCTACTTCACCCATGTTACGAATTATGTTTAAGCCATGCTCTTCATCACCTTGATGGTTATTGGCCAGGTCTAGTACAAACATGTCTTCTTTTAATAGTTTTTGCATACTGGGTTCCTCTAATTACTGATTTATCTGTACCAGTCGTTTATTCATAGCTGAGCTATAAGCAGCTTGGATTACTTTCATCGTCTGTAAGCCCGTTTCAAAAGAAATGGGAGAGTTTTCTATTTTTACATGTCCAGATAAGATGTCTCCGACATGTTTAATTTCATTTTGAAAGTCATCAGGTCTAGATTTTGAAATGAGTTCTTCTTGGATTTCTCCACCTTCACTTTGATACATGATAGCATCGAAACCGTCCTTGTAGTTTACATACCATTCGATAAAACCTTTATCGCCTTGTATCCTGACAGCTTTTTTAGCAGGCTTCGTAAGAACATCGGTAATGACGGAGCCAACTAAACCGTTTTCAGTTCTTAGAGCAATTATTGCATTTTGATCATAAGAGACTTTATCATTTTCGATCATATCCATTGTCGCATTAACTTCAGTCACTTCACCCATTCCAAGAACTCTAGAGAAATGTTGAAAAATATTTATACAATGGGAATGTTCACCAGTTGAACCACCACCTCGCTTGTAAAAACCAAGATAAGAGTCATGTGGTCCAGCGAGCCATGGGTGTGCACCAAAAATACCACCCCAATGCTCAAGCCACTGAACGTTTATACTTTTTGGAGTACCTAAAACTCCCTTTCGAATTAGGTTTTCAGCAAAAAGAGTATTTTGAGTAGTCGTATGGTTATAAGAAACACAAAGTTTTGTGCCTTTGGATTTAGCAAGTTCTTCAAGTTCGTTTAAGTTTTCAAGTTCTGGTGTAGATAATGGTTTTTCAATTAGCATCACCTTTGGAGAACTATTCTTGAGCTCATTGATTGCTATAGCAATATGAGTATCAGGAGGAGTACCAATTATTACAACGTCGAAATTTTCTGTTTCTACTTCTGAGTTCAAAGCCAGTTTTATTTCTGTATCCCAAGCTCCATACCTAGAAGGATAAATATCGTTTTTTGTTCTTTCTAGTGCGGCACTGTCGATATCACAAATAGTGACGTCCCAGTTTAGCTGGCGACAAGCATAGGCCATATGATTACCAATGGAGCCAGCTCCAACAGCTTTAACTTTGTACATTAAGCCTCCTAAGCTCATGTAAGGGCATTTTTACCGGATTTTCACATAGTCTACACCGTCCATCAAGTATTTAAGCTATAAAGAAGGGAGAAGGATTGTTGCGTCGGGTTAGTTTAGTAATTACTTTGATCAATGAGATCAATTCCCCAATCCATATTAGTCATTTTTGGAAATGAGTCAGATTCATGTTTTTTATACTTAAAAAAACCTGAAATCGCTTTTAAGTCTGAGTGGTCTTTATCAAATTTTATAAATAGCTTCCTGATATTTTTTGTCGCAAGGCGTTTTTTTAGAAATTTTCTTCGAAGAAAATTCAATTTATTAATTTCGTGACGCGTTTCTTGCACTCTGTCTAATTTGTACTGAACGTATAGGCGAGGAAGTACGAAATTAAGCCCACCTAAGTTTTTAGCGTATTTGCCAATAAACTCTTCGGGGGAATTAACATCTCCCAATTTCATGTATGGTGAATTTAATCCATGGAACCTAATTCTGTTTTCTAGTTTTCCAGGAACTCCGGAAGAAAAATTGGGAACATCTTTTGAAAAAATTTTTTGATAAAGATTATTAGTTGGAAGTAAGTCTAAGTCCCCATTCTTTCTAATATTAAAAAATGGTAACCAAGCACTATTGAGAAGAACATATTCTTCACTAGGAAATTGAAAAGACTTTAATTCTTTAAAATATCTAAGCTTTTCTGGATTTGTATCAACTTTCGAGTATTTAACTATTAAGTCTTCAACTTCTTTGATTTGAGAATCTGTTTCTGTCGAGTGGATTATTACGTCATACTTGTAATCTTTAATTTTTGAAGTGTATTTTTTTCTTATAACTTGCTTTAACTCATTTACCTTTGGGCATTTAACCCAAGAATTGAAATCACAATGGGACTTCATTCTAGGCCATCGAATTCGAATCTTTAAAATTCTTAACTTATGTGGAGCAACTAAAAGTCGGTCAATTTTTAGAGAAATCTTTTTTTCAGTTGCACGGTCAATAGCATAAAGTTCAAGCATAAACTTCTTCATTGAGCCATCTTCAATTTCAAAATCTCTTTCATCAAGAACTGGATAAATATCCTTTATGTCTGTTACGATGTCGTCGAAATACTCATAAGCCGGTGGCCAAAGAATTACTGCTAGATCTATATAAGGCCAGCGAAAGAAATTAATGATATTCCAAATAAATCTTATAAATGGCCTTATCAACTTTCTAACAGTTCTCATTTCCCACCGTTGTGTTAAAAACTTTGTTAAAATACTTCAAAGCCTGTTCACGTGATATAAGACCACTCTTAACTTTCGGCCATGAGTCGACACTTTTCTCTAAAATTATTGACTCTTCTTTATCCCTAAAATAATAAACTGATTCATAAGTTACAAATACTTCTTTAATTTCAAGGTACGATGCTATTGCCAGTCTATGTTGACCATCTCTGATTATAAACTTGGATTTACCGTCTTTGTTGACTAGTTTTTGAACTCGAATTATTCCATCTTTAATTGATTTTTGTTTAAAACCTTTAGTTCGAACAATATTTAATATATTCACTAGCCGGTCTACAATAATCTCTAAATCCGCCTCGTTGGTTGGACCTGCCTTGTGTGAGCCTTTAAAACGTTCAAGTTCTCGGATTCTGTCCTTTTCCCATGGTAGAAAGTAAAGTTTACCCTCTGGTTTTCCAATATCTTCATTCACAAATTCATTAAAAGATTTAACTAAGAATTTCTTATAGTATTCTCTTAGATACCCTTTAAGTTCTTCTTTTGAATCACCCGCTTGAAGTGCTTTAGTAAAGAAATGGTTTCCGTTGGGGCCATAAGAATGACCTGTTTCAGCAATGCAATCTTGAACACTTACTTTAAAGACTCTTTCTGGAGAAAAAATGTTCAATAAAAATCTCTTTAAATAAATAAGCTCTTTTTTTAATCTAGATGTCATCACTAAATTCTTTGACCATGCTACTGAATTGCGGATTGTTTATGTTTAATTCTTCAAACGATCCTGAATCCATCAGCTTTCCATCTTTTACAAATAGTATTGAATCGCACTCTCTTAAACAATTTAATCGATGGGTGATGAAGATTATCGTTTTCTTTCCTTTTAGTTGCCCCAGGGTCTCCATAATTAGTTTTTCATTAAGCACATCTAGCGAACTAGTTGCCTCATCTAAGAGTAAAATATTTGGATCGTCGTACAGTGCTCTAGCAAGCGACAGTCTTTGCTGTTGACCACCAGAGAAATTGCCTCCCTTATCTTCAATTATAGAATTTATTCCATTAGGGAGACTTTCAAGTAATTCGTTTAATTGAGCTTGTTTAATTGAGCGAAGCACATTTTCTTTATGTATTTTTGATTCTTCAAGCCCTAAAGCAATATTAGAAGCGATCGTTCCTTCAACAAAAAAAGACTTTTGAGGAACAACACCAAATTCTTTATACCAAGATTTTTTATCGAGATTATTTAGGGGTATATCATCGATCAAAATTTCACCACTTGCAGGTTCTAGTAAACCAAGAAGATTATTAATTAATGTTGTTTTTCCACCGCCTGAAGAGCCAACGATGGCATACATTTTTCCTTTTTCGAAAGAAAAATTAATGTCGTCAAGTGCGGGGATTTTAGTATTTGGATAAAAATAACTTAAGCTATCGAGACGAATAGTCTCCCAGGACTCGGGAAGAGTAACTTTATCTTTTTGCTCAATGCTCAAGCTACTCTTTTGGCTATCCATTTGTTTACCTAGGTCGAGAAGACCAGAAATATAAGGAGAGGTGTTTATGATTAAACTTAATTCTGAAAAAGTGTTTGAGGCAACAGGTATAAGCTTAGAGATTATTAATAAAAGTAGAGCCATTATCGCGGTGAGTTCACCTCTTGTATAACCCTCTTGGTTTAAATAAAGGGCAATGATAACGGCAAAACATTGTCCCACTAAAAAGATGATAGTGTTTGGGATAAGCTGGAGAAACTTAAAAGAAACCATTGAGGCACTATACTTCATATAAGAGTCTAGAAAGTACTTAGAAAAAAAGTCGGGGTTCTGATTAAGCTTTATTTCTCTAATTCCAGAAAAAAATAAGTTTGAATTGACTGCCATTTCATTAGAATAAACTCTTCTGTTTTCAGCTAGAGTTTTGAGTTTGGTTTTAATTTTTATAAAAATAAAACCGAAAATTATGCCCATCACTAGAATACTTACTAAGCCTGCTGTTGGTGAGAAAAAGATAAAAGCCCAAAGTGAAAGAATTATAGTAATTATAAATGAGGGGAGGTTAACAATTCTCTGAAGAAAATCGTTACTCCACATAAGTACATCCGTATAAATAAAATGAGACAGCCTAGTTGGATTTTGAGAAAGAAACCAAACATAAGGGGTTTTAATAGATTTATTTAGCAATTCTTTTGAATACCTGACCTGGCAGCGAATTCCAAAGGTTCTAGTTAGATAATGGAAACCAATCTTTCCAAGTCTCCCAATAATAATTGAGAGCATTGCTATAATACCGAGAAAAATTAAAAAATGGTTGTATTCTGAAAAGTTGCAGTAATTGTAGAACTTATAAAGGAGTTCATTCTTTTGTAACAGCTCCGGCTCTACAATTAGTGCTACTAATGGAGTTACGGTCGTAATTGCAAAGGTGTCTAAAGTAATAAAGAAAGTATTTCCTACAATGTAAAACCAGAGGGAGCCCCTTTCTTTTTTCGAGAGTAGAGAAACTCCATCTGAAAGAAGGTTACTAAATTTAGATAAGTTGCTTGAAAACACTATTACTTTCTCGCGACTATTAACAATCTTCCGGCAGTAGATGCTTCGGCTGTGTATTCACCGACCACCTCTACAGTCTTGAAGTTCTTTTTTAAAGCTTCTGTAAAGTCATCTAGTTCATATCTAGAGCCTGCCAAAGACTTAATCGTTTTTGATCCACGCCCCTTTGTGTTAGGCTTAAATTCTGTAATAAATACTTTTTCAGAAAGACTAGAAAAAGTATTAGATATTTGCTCCCAAGTATATCCTTCAACGTACCAAAGGTGATGAGTAAAACCTAAGGCTATGACATAGTCTGATCTTAATCTTTGAAGATCATTACTAGTTAGATTTGAAAAATTAACTACTAGTGGTAATAGTTCATAACGATAAGCTTCTTTTTTTAAGCGCCGGTATAAATGATCGATAGAAGCCACGTCGTAATCCATCGCAGTAACTCTATATCCAAGATTAGATCCTATGAGTGAGAAATAACCCTGGTTTGAACCGGTATCTAATAATGTGTATTTCTTATCAGCATCCTCTTCAAGAACTTTAATAATGGCCTTAGCCCTATTTCCTTGATAGTTGATTTTCCAATTTGATTTTTCGGAAAAGGTTGCTTCTAGGTCAATACTTGAATAATAGTCAGTCCATTTACCTTCAAAACAAAAGTTTGGAAGTGATTGAAGTTCTTTTAGTAAAAGGTTGATTACACCTTCAGCGCTTCTATTTTTATCAAACAGGAATTTGAAAATCTCTACTAAGGCTAATGGATTAAGCTTATTTTTGTACAAGAATGGATAAACCTTAACAAATCGACTAATTTTCTTAGAGAGCGGTTTAGATAGTAGATTAGATAAAGCTGATAAGAAAAAATTTGCAAACTTGTGTTCGATTGCCATTAGGTCTTCAATATCAAGCTTTCCTCCATCCCTGGCAAGACCTATCAAGCGGGGGTATTTATTATAGAGTGAAATCAAAGCATATTGGTTATTGATAAAGTCTATAAATGGAAACCTAGTATTATTAGATTTTTTTACGATTGAGCTAAAATCTTTGAAAAAAGGCTCGCTATTAAAATCAACATGGCAGCTTAGAAACTCCGAGTTGGTCAGCGTTAAGCCTTCTTTTTCCAGTCTGAGTGCCATCTTTAAATATGTGATCGCATAGTCTTTTTTAAGGGTAGGGGGAATTTCCGTAGTCTTAATAGGAGTAGCAAATTTTTCGTACCTGATAGACATTTCATCTCTATCGAGAATCGCTTTCGGGCATTGCTTCGATGAAAGAACCGATTCTAAATCATCAAATTTTTTTTCATCTACCTTTAAAAAAGCCATTTTATTTTTTTCAAAAAAATTATGATAAGGGTCTCTGGCGAATGGAGTTAGAGCCATTGATCTGCAATTTTCAGTCTCAGTCATATATATGCCTTTTCTCAGATTAAGTGGCTTAGAGTACCACTTATAAGCTTATATTGTAAAAAGACCAGTCGCGTAAAACTTGTATTTTCCTTTTAAATTTGAAGCTTAAAAAGGCTAATGCTTTGGCCCTGGTCGGTGACGCAGTGGCACTCAGATATATTCTGTTTTTGACTTTTGTCTCTGGCGTCAGATTTGGTAATTACATTTGAAGAGATTCTAAGATTCTCATATAACTCTTTCTTGTTCTGTAGATCAAAAAGAATATCGAATTCAGAACTTTGGCATTCCGCAAGCTTATCATAAGGGCGAAATTCGAGCTTGTCGGAAGTTCCTAGTAGCTTGCTTAAAATGAGAATCGCTTCTCTTAACTTGTCGTTGTCCTCATAGATTAAACAGCTTGAAGCCCCTTGAAGGATTGAGAATATCGCGGGAAGTCCCATAGAGCCACCAACTAAAGCGACCTTTTTGTTTTCAAATGAGGTCCTTCTTAATATGGAGTCCCAGATTATTCCCCAGTCACTTAAACCCCAATAAACATAATCAACTGAAGGAATCTGAAAGACGAAGTTGTAATATATTTGATTTGGTGATTTAGAAGTTATTTGATTTATCAAATCAGTATACTGACCAAGCTCATCCTCATATTTGTGAGCCAGGTTTTTATGAAATTGTCTTTCAGCCAATATTTTTCTATCGATAGTATCGAGAGAGTTTTTCATCATTAATAATTTCTTAATTTTTACTGAAGCTAATCCTTTAAGAACAAAAAGGAATTGAGAAGGTTTTCCATTCTTGAAAATAGAGAAGTTGTTTTTAAAAGACTTTAAGATACCGGATATTTCTGATCCACCAAAATCGATAAATTCAACATTTCCATTCGTCGTAACGTAAATATGTCTATTCCTAAGTTGATGAAACGTGATTCCTTTTAATGATAATTTAATAACTGCTAAAATAATTTTGGCAATTGAAGCTTCGTGTAATCGTCCTTCACGATTCATTTCATCTAAGTTTTGGCCATCAATATAGTCTTTTTCTAATACTTCCCACTCTGAGTCGATTTGCTTAAATTGAGGATGAATATTCATAGAGAATCCCTCAATTCTTTTATATATGTCGTATTCATTTTTTACTGAGTGTAAGTTTTGATTATTTACACTCGTCTTGTGTTGAATTTTTATAATTTTTTCATTGAACTTAAAAACTCGATGGTCCAATTGCCACCTTAAGAGAATTGCTTCGGGATAATATTTATCTAATAATTGATGCCATTTCTTAGTTAAATCTTTATAGCGAGAAGAATAGTTCATATCTTAAAAATGTTTTTTAACGTCAGTTTGCGCTCGCTCAAGATCTTTAGGTTGTCCGATGTCTAACCAATATTCTCGAATGGGAAATGCAACGACTTTTTTCTTCATCTCTATCAATTTTGAAAAAAGCTGTGTCATGTCGATATGCTTACCAGGCTCTAAAATATCTAAAACTTGCGGGGAGAGAACGTAGATTCCTGCATTAACAAAGAACTTCTGAGAGGGTTTCTCTTGAATATTAGTGATATTTTCTTGTTCAAGATTCAATACACCAAAAGGAACATTAAATTCATATTCTCTTACTGCCATAGAAGCAAATGAGTCTTGTTCAAAGTGAAAATCGACAAAATGTTTAAACTTAACGCTTGTTAGAAGATCAGCATTCATGACTATTATTGGGCAGTTTGCTTTCTTCGAAAGTAAGCTAAGTGCACCTGCCGTCCCTAGTTTTTCTTTTTCTTTAAGATACTGAATTTTTACCCCCCACTTCTCACCGTCACCAAAGTAATCAATAATCTGATTGGCCATATGGTTTACTGAAATGTGAAAGTTCCAGAATCCCTGATTTTTAAACTGTTCAATAATTTTTTCCAGTATCGGTTGGGTATCCAGTTCTACTAATGGTTTGGGCTTATTTTTGGTTAGTTCACCAAGCCTTGTGCCCAAACCACCTGCCATTAAAACGACGGGGTAATCAATTTTCTCTGTGAAAAACAGGAGGTCTAGGCATTCTAGTCCTATAAGTTCATCCTTATCATTTACAACAGGAATATGCTTTACTTCAAACTTTTTCATCATCTGTAAAACTTCTTCTTTCGGTGTATTCTCTTTAATCGTGACTGGTTTTTTACTAACCAATTTAGAGACAGGTTCTTCTAAAGAGTTTCCTTTTAAAATATGCCTTCTAATGTCACCATCGGTAACGACGCCTACAATGGATTTTCCATCTACAACAAGTGCAATTTTTGTGGTCCCTTCATCAATTACTTTTATAGTGTCGAGTATAGAATTTTCGAGACTTATCGTAAGAGCTTGTGCATCAATCATAAATGTTCTCTGCTGAAAGAATTTGCTTTGTACCACTCAAAAGTTTTTGAGATTCCATCCTCTAGAGAAGTGAAATTTAATTTTTTACTTTTTCCACATACTTTTTGAATACTAGGACAGCGACGCCTAGGGCTTCCAGGTGTTTCAGGCATCTCGTTTAATATAAGATCTTTTCCTGTAATTTTAACAACTGTTTTTGCCAATTCTTCGATAGTTACTTCGGGGGTCTCAATTCCTATATTAAAAACATCATTTATTTTTTCATGTTCTAAAAGAGATAGGATTTGGTTAATAGCATCATCTATGTAACAAAATGTTCTTGTATGATTCATACTATAAACATCTAATGAATCTCCATCACTGGACTCATAAGATCTTTTTAGAAGCTCTGGGATAACGTGTGATAGTCCCATTCTCGGCCCGAAAAAATTATGAGGACGTATGATAAGATAGGGTAGGCCTGAATGAATGACCATTGCTTCACCGTAAATCTTCGAGAGCATGTATGACGTTCTTGGCTTTTCAAGATCTGTAATGGCCAAGGGGGTGGTTTCAGGAGTAGGAAACTCTAATTCAAACTTTTCAAGTGTTCCAGCATATATTTCGCTAGTGGAGGGAAAAACAAATTGTTTTAATGATTTGTTTTTTTCAGAAAAACTAAGCACATTCGAAAGCATTTTTACATTTTTATCTAATACACTGAAAGGAGCTTTTAAAACATTGGCTACACCAATAATGGCACTGAAATGGAAAATGTAATCGTAGTCAGTATCAAAATCAGAAAAACAGCTAGAATCTAAAAGATCTTTTTGAAAAAAACTAACATTGTTACTTTCCAGGAGAGTTTCAAAATCAGAATCGATTCTTCCTCTTTGAAGATTATCTAGTATGTGAATCTCGACCCCTGAATTTCTCAAAGTTTTAGCTAGGTGGAACCCAATAAACCCTGCACCGCCTGTAATCAATACTTTTTTCATTAGAGATCACCTCTTCCAATTGCTCTGACATTACATCCCAAGCTTTTATAAAATTCAATATTCTTTGAGTTTAGCACATTGTTGGCATCGATTATGAGAGGCTTCTTTCCGTCGAGCCATTTTTCAAAATTATAATCTTCGAATTCACTGTGTCTTACAGAGAATATTAGAGCGTCGAAATCATTGTCATCAGGTAAGGCTCTGAAAGGTTTAACGTCGGTCTCTTCCCAGTATTCAACTAGAGGATCTAGGCACTTAATGTCTACGTCATGTTTTTTTACTTCCTTATAAAATATCTCAGAAGCAGAATATCTTGTGTCTGCAACTTCCTCTCGATAACTAACCCCTAGAAGAAGAACTTTTTTATTCGCTAGATCGCCTTGGAAATAATTTCTTAAAGTTTCAAAAGTGGATAATGGCATTTCCTTGTTAACTTGAAGAAGTAAGTCAGAAAAAGGGAAATCTAGCTCTTTATTATTGAAGATTTCATGTGCAGAGAACTTAGCGAAATATGGGTCTTTTGTTAGGCAATAACCACCAACTCCAAATCCTGGGAGCATGATATTCTTATGGGTTGGTCTTACTTTTATAGCGTCGATAACTTCGAATAAGTTAACACCAATGCTTTCTGCAAAACGCGACCATTCGTCGATAAATGCAATATTAGCCGCACGAAAAGAGTTCTCTAGAACTTTAGCTGTTTCAGAGGCTTTTAAGTTAGATAGTTCTGTTAATGGAAATTCTTTAGTGTTTATAATTGTTGTTAAGAATTTTTTGCAAAGCTCACTGGATTCTTGATTCAGGCCAGAGTAAACCCTCCAGCAGTTTTGAATTGAGTCGTAATAATCTTTTCCAGGCATAACTCTTTCATATGAGTGAGCTAGTTTAATTTTGCTATTATCTAGTCCTCTTTGTGAAAATTCTTTGGAAAGAATAGGAAGAATTATCTTTTCACAAGTACCTGGAGGGACAGTTGTTTCAACAATTAATAAGCATTCTTGTTTAATTCTCTTGGCTATAGATGCTGTTGCTTTTTCAATAGTTTCAAGATTTACCCATTTGCCTTTCTCATCTTCGATCAGGTCGCAATTAATATCCATAACAACGATATCTGCGATTGAGTAAAAGTCAGGTTTTTCTGTCGCAACTAGGTTGCCACCAGAGGTCGCCCGCTTAATTGCTTCATCCATTGCTGGATCGTTTGTATTAATAGGGAATGAGCCATCGTTTATAGATTGGACTCTTTCTCCATCTAAATCTACACCAATTACTTTATAGTTTTCTCCGTTTTCATCTAAACTATTTGATACGACAGCACACATTGCAGCACCAACAAAGCCTAAGCCTTGAATACAAATGACTTTTCGGTTTTCTAAGTTCCTTGAGAATTCCTTGGGGAGTTCGTCTATGATGCTTTGCATTCTGTCCTCAAAAATTAATACGATATATAATAGGTTATATACAGTGCTTTAATTGAATTTTAAATGATGTGATCACTTTAAATGGAATTTCTCCTATTAGGTGACGACACTTGGCAGCATTCACCCCTCTTGGTTTGCTTTACATACATGAGTTACTTAAATATTCTCAGCTAAGTATTCGATAAGATATTATTAAGGCAATTTCAGATGAAAGAAGAATTTCTACCCTATAGTAAACCTGTTTTTTGTGAAAAAGAAGTAGAGGCCGTCAGCGAGAGTTTGAGGAGTGGCTGGTTGTCCATGTCTAAAAAAGTAGCTGAGTTCGAAGAGGATCTAGCTTCTAAATGTAAGGTGAAACATGCCTTATTCACAAGCAGTGGAACAACAGCATTGCACTTAGCGTTGGCTGCAATTGATTTTAAAGAAGGTGACTATCTCGTAACTACTCCGATGACATTTGTAGCTTCTGCAAATGCCGCGAGATATTGTGGGGGGGATGTCCTTTTTGCCGATACATTAGAAGAGTACCCAAATATTGATTCTAAGTCTGTTGAAAATAAACTTTTAGAAAACTCTAATGTTAAATGCATTATGCCTGTTCACTTTGGTGGACTCTCTTGTGACATGCAAGAACTGAATAAGCTCAAAGAGAAATTCAAGGTTCGAATAGTTGAAGATGCTTCTCACGCTTTAGGTGCAAGCTATATAACAAAAGATGGAAAAGAGTTTCCTGTAGGGAGTTGCGAATTTAGTGATATGACGATTTTTTCACTTCATCCGGTTAAAAATATTACGACAGGTGAAGGGGGGGTTATAACAACAAATGATACTGAGCTTTACAAAAAGTTAGTATTGTTAAGAAATCATAGTATGCAAAGAGATAGTGAACAATGGGAAAATAAAGAGCTAGCTTTTGATGCAAATGGAAATGTTAATTCTTGGTATTATGAGGTTCATCAAGTCGGTTTTAATTTTAGACCTACAGAGTTTCAGGGAGCTCTAGCTTCTGCACAGCTACAGAAACTTGATGGCTTTATTGATGAGAGACGAAAACTAGCGAGTAAATATACTGAGATTTTTAGAAGTCAATTCGATGAAAACGTCATAAAAACTTTAGATAAAGAAGAGTATCATGGAAGCGCATATCATCTTTTTCCAATCCTAATCGACTTTGAAAAATTAAGCATTGACCGTAACGAATTAATGAAAAGATTAAGTTCGAATGGGGTTGGAACTCAAGTCCACTATATTCCTGTTCATCTTCAGCCTTATTATTCCAAGCGATATAGCTATAAAATGGGGGATTTCCCCAATGCTGAAAAATATTATTCTCAATGTTTAAGCATTCCTATTTATCCTGGAATGCGAGAGCAAGACATGGATAGAGTAATAGAGACCTTAAGGGGAGCAATTGGATAAATTAAAAGTTGCTTTCAGAGTAAAAGGTGGTGGGACATATGGTTGGGGACATGTTTTTAGGGCCATAAGTTTTGCACGATATTTGAAGTCTAAAAAGATATCTGATGAAATAATTTTCTATTTTGAAGGAAGTGATGAAGTTGCCAAGTATATCGGGGAAGATTTTTCATCAACTAGGTTGGAAGAAGGACTTTCTGTAGAGACAGAAAAAGAATCGTGGGAAACCGGATTTGATATTGTTTTTGTCGATATGTTAGAGATTTCTGAACTGAGGGCCAATCTTTTAAAAACCTTTTGCCGAAATCTTTGTGTTTTTAATGATATCTCCTATGACTTAAAGGGAGCAGATACTTTAATTTTTCCACAAGGTATATCGGCTGAATTGACACCAAAGGCTAAATTAAACCTAGTTGGTGAAAAGTTTTTTATTTTTCAAGACCAATATCGCGAAACGATAGAGTCTGGATATAAAAAAGAAATCAGAACTAACCTTGAAAGCGTTTTTGTCTGTATAGGTGGTAGTACTTCTCTAGAGACACATCAAATTTTCCTAGAGAAATTTGATGAATGCGATTATTTACAATGCGATTATTTGATAGGAATGGAAGTCTCAGAAGAAGAGATTGTAAAACTCTCGAAACAATATCCCAGAATAAAATTCTTGAAGAATGTTGATGAAATTGCAGACCTAATTTCTAACGCCGATTTGGCTATAATCACCTCGGGTTTTATTAAGTACGAATGTGCTCTTTTAGGGGTTCCTATGATTCTTTTGAGCATTGTGGATCACCAAGAGGACTTAGCAAAAAATTTTCTGAAAACGAAAACAGCTATTTATGGTGGAAGAATTCAAGGAAATGGCTGGGAATTGTCAGAAGACTTTAATAAACTAAAACTCAATTTTGAAAAGAGATCTGAAATGAGTAAATATGGGCAACTTCTCGTTAACGTTGATGGGCCTAGGAAAATTATAGAAGAGATCACCAAGGAACTTAAAGGATAGACATGTTTTTTAATGAAGAGATAAGTATCGGTAATATTAAAGTCGGAAAAGGCCATAAGCCTTTTATTGTTGCTGAAATGTCGGGTAATCATAATCAATCCATAGAAAGAGCCTATGAGATTATTGATGCGGCCGCTGAAGCAGGTGCACATGCTGTTAAATTACAAACCTACACACCAGATACAATAACTCTAAATATTAAGTCTGAAGACTTTACGATTGGTGAAAGTCTGGAACTATGGAAAGGAAAATCATTGTACGAGTTATATGGAGAAGCATATACACCTTGGGAATGGCATAAGGAATTATTTGAAAGGTGTAAGGAAAAAGGAATGCTTTGTTTTAGTTCTCCTTTTGATCATACAGCGGTTGATTTCTTGGAAGAACTTGATGTCCCTGCATATAAAATCGCTTCCTTCGAGTGTAATGATATTCCACTAATTAAAAAAGTTGCTCGCACAGGCAAGCCAATTATTATTTCCACTGGCATGGCCAGTGTCGGAGAGATTGACGACGCCGTTAATGCCGTTAAATCTGAAGGAAATAAAAATTTAATTTTATTAAAATGTACAAGTACTTATCCTGCTGATCCAGCAGACTCTAATATTAAAACTATTTCGCATTTATCAAAGTTATTTGATGTGCCGGTTGGACTTTCAGACCACACATTGGGTGTTGGAGTTCCACTTTCTGCTATTGCACTAGGGGCAGTGATGATTGAAAAACACTTCACTTTATCTAGAGATGATGGAGGTGTTGATTCGGCTTTTTCATTAGAACCTCATGAATTGAGAAGCCTTGTTGTAGAAAGTGAAAGATCTTGGAAATCATTAGGTGTAGTAAGGTACGGCCATACGAATAAAGAAGCCCCGAGCCTTAACCTGAGAAGATCTTTATATGTATGCAAAGGATTGAAGAAGGGTGAGAAGTTGACCCCTGAAAACTTAAGATCAGTAAGGCCGGCTCTAGGTGTTGAACCAAAGTTTTATGAGCAACTTTTAGATCGAACTGTAAATAGAGATATTGAAGCAGGGACACCTTTTAAATGGGAATATTTAGGGTAACTACATGAATAATCAAAAGCCTTATGTGTTTTTTGGAGGAAAGGGGTTTGGCATTTCTTGCCTTGAGGTGGCTAAAGAGACTGGCTACCTACCCAGCTTAGTTGTAGGGAATCCCGAAGACGATGGTTCAGGTAAAGATTCACTTGTAAAAAAATGTAAAGAACTTGGGGTAGATGTTTTAGTACAGGTTCCCGCAAGTAGCGATTTGTTAAAAAGTAAGATCGATGAAATCGGTGCACATTTTGCATTTTCCATAGGTTGTAGCCAAATCATTCCTTTGGAAGTCATTGAGCTTTTTTCTGAAAGAGTTATAAACCTTCATCCCTCTCTACTTCCGAGACATAGAGGTTGTTATCCTTTGGCATACGCAATATTTGAAGGGGATTCAGAAACTGGAGTAACAGCTCATTTTATGGAAAAAGGTGTCGATTCTGGTCCAATCATTGAATCCGTTCTCGTTTCTATATCTCGTTCGGACACGGCAGCAACATTATCAGACAAAATTTTCCCTAAGGGAGTCGAACTTTTTCGAAAAATTTTAATCCAAAAATCAAATGGTGAAGAGTTATCCTCTACACCTCAAGATGACAGTCTTGCATCCTATAATAAGAAGATACTACCAGGTAATGGGGAGATTGATTGGAATTGGGAAGGAAATCAAATATTTGATTTTATAAGAGCGATGACTTTTGAGCCTTTCCCTCCCGCAAGTTTCAAAATCGGTAGCAAGGAAATGATTATTGTAGATAAAAACCTACTTTAGCTGATCAATATTTTTCCAAACTTTTTCAAATGCTAAATAGACATCGGTCAAGTCTTCTTGGCTCATAGGCGGACGAATCAACTCGTTCACAATCAAAGTCTCAAAGTGAAGCTCCTCACAATTAGGACAGTCCCCTTTTTTATATTCTCTGTCGGTCAAATTAAATGGATGTTCACCAAATGCAATTCGCTCTTTATACATGGGCATTAAGTATATAGGCTTTACATAGCCATAATTAAGTAACACAGGAGAGTCTTCTCTTAGTAAAGTGGGCGGAAGCTCTGCTTTGACAGCATCTACGAATTTATTTCTAGGGACTTCGGTGACTGTCTGGTCATACTTTATTGAATGAAGGTAATAAGCGTGTGTTGAGTTTTTTCTAACCTTAGGTATGGATAAGAAAGGTAAGCTTGAGAGCTTTTCGTTTAAAAAATTAACGTTAGAGATTCTTTGCTCTAGAAGAGCAGGAAGCTTTTTTAATTGTTCTCTTGAAATAGCAGCCTCAAGCTCTGTCATCCTATAGTTAAAACCTACCATATTATTTAGTTCTTTTTTATCTTCATAGCCCTTTGCGGAAATTACGGCTTCGGCATGATTCCTGATAAGTCTCATTTTCCAGGCAAATTCATCGTTGTCAGTTACAATCACTCCACCTTCCCCAGAGTGAATATGCTTATGATAATTTAATGAAAAAATGCCAATGTCTCCCAGAGTACCAGCATATTTGCCTTCTGATTTGGCCCCTGGTGCTTGAGCCGTATCTTCGATTACAATTAAATTGTGCTTTTTAGCTAACTTGTTTATTTCAATTGAGTTGTAAGGTTGTCCAAAAATATCAACAACCATAATAGCTTTTGTTTTATTGGTTATATTCTTTTCTACAGATTCAATGTCTAGGCAAAAAAGATCTTTTTCTACATCCGCGAATACTGGTATTCCTCCATAAGCAATAATTGCTGTTGCAGAGGCACTCATTGTGTAAGGAGATACAATAACCTCATCTCCAGGGTTAATCCCTGCAGCTCCAATCGCGCAATACAGGCCAGAAGTTGCAGAATTAACAGAAATGGCATGCTTCGAGTTGAAAAAAGTAGCCCATTCTTTTTCCAAAGACTGCACTTCAACTCCTCCATAAAAATCATCGTGCCATGAACCCAAATAAGTTGAAAGTTTTCCAGATCGTAAAACTCTGAGAACGGCCTCTTCTTCTTCTTTTCCTATGGTGTTGTAAGCAGGAAAAGGTTTCTCTCTTAGTTTCGTACCACCTAGGATTGCTAATTTACTCATGTTTTTTACCTTTCGATTTAACTAAATATTCTTTGATATGTTTATCAGAAGAGACTATTTTGAAAATTTCATCTGAAATAGGTTTGTAATAAGTTCCTCCATCTACTGGGGGAGTCACTATTTTTAATCCATTCATTACTAGTAGTTCAACGGCTTTTGCCATTGAGCTAATACTGGCATTGTATACATTTGTCCTAATGTCTGAATAATTTCCTGCACCTAAAAGATTAACTTTTTCTTGTATTACTATAGGACCTTTGTCTATTTCTTCACTCATAAAGTGTATGCTGACACCAATTGGGTCAAAGTTTTTCAATGCCCATTCAACGCAACTGCAACCCCTGTATCCTGGAAGAAACCCAGGGTGCATATTTAGGACACCATGATTTACTACCTGTAATACTTCACTCTTTAAAATTCTCGGGGTTGATGCATTTAACATTAAATCTACTTTTTGATCTTTAAGAATATTTATACATTCTTCTGAGTTATGATTTGAAACACTATAAAATTTGATATCATCAAATTTCTCATAGGGGAGTACTTGAAATTTACCCTCAGTTCTTCTATTGAAAATCTCTTTGTCTTTGGAGGAAGTACTTTTTTCATCAAAGATCACAAAATCGACAGGAATTCTTTTAAGGCTCAGCTCTTTCAGAAGGCGTCCAAGAAAAGGACTTTGATCAACACTAAATACTCCAATTTTCATATTGTGATCCTAAGGATAAATGGTGGAATAGTTGTCAACCCATCCTCTTCCAAATAGTACATATTCAGATTCGTCCGCACTTACACGTTTGGAGTCGTTGTTAAAATTACAATCTCCATTTACTTGTAGATGAGCACTTGGGTCGTCGGCCGACTCAATCACCGATGTTGTTAATTTAAATCCTTCGTCACACCTTTCCCATACGGAAGGTGATCTAAATGAGTTTACGGTTTCTAAAATTTGATCCGGCCCAACTCCTAACCATTTTGAAAAAACGTCTAGATCATTGGGCTTAATATTTGAATACTTCTTTACGAGTTCTATTCCAGCACTTCTAGTAAGTCTTTTAAGTCTAATCTCGCGGGAAGCATGGTCCGTAACTTTTCCATAGCCAAACTTTGCAAACTTTATCCAGTCGTGAAGACCTGAATAATGAAAGCAATCAACATCATTGTATGAATCAAAAGTTCTTTGTAGCTGATGAGTTTCATAAGAAAACTTTGCTATCATTGCTTCATGTTGAGATTTACTATCCCATGGCAGGTAGTTTCCAAGATAAATCCCTCTTACACCAACAGAGGCGATTTCTCGATCTCCAGGATATTTAAAAAGCTCTAAATCATCTAACGAAAGAATAGGGGAGTTGTTGGCCAAGTCTTCAGCTTCCATTCCCATGAGATCATGTTCTTTTCTATACTTTCGAGTCATTTCCACTTCATTCTCGTGAGAAAACATTCCGACTTGATCAAGCCCTTGATGGGCTCCCCAAATAATTAATGGGATTTTAAATTTTTGCGCAATATTGACAGGATAAACTGATTGGCCAGCCAAGCAATGCCAATAAATGCTACCCTTAAGTCTCAATGTCTCACGAGTGATTTTTTTTACGAGTCTGGGGTCAACTGTCATAGAAAGAATGTCGCAACCCATTTTAGATTGTAGGTAAGCGAGATTTCTAATTCCTCTATCAGTATTATATTGCTTATTATAAGTAACGAGTAATGGAGTTAAGCCTAATTTGTTTTTAACAAAATCTACAATGAAATACGAATCTCTCGCACCACTCACAGGAATAATACAGTCGTGAATATTTCTTGATTTACTTTTATATTGGTTTACAATTTTCTTTAGGCGATCGAGTCTTTCATCCCAGTCCAAGGTGTATTTTTCTTCGTGGACACGACACCCACTACAAATTCCGCTTTCATCGAAAACAATATTCAAGGGATGATTTTCAGGGTATAAACATCTCTTGCAATACTTCATCTAAATTACCTCTTCTTCAATTTTAACAAATCGAAGATTTGATAAAGCTGCATCATCTAATTTTGCTACTCTGCCTGAATCAGATAATTGTTCCGGCTGATATCGAGTTCTTAAGTCCATTCTAATACTGTGTTTTTTTGCAGCGAGAAGTGTTTTGGTGATAACTACACTGTGCTCAAAATAATGAAAAAAGTTTGCAGCAGCAACACCAGATAAGTCGTACTGTAAGGCTTCGCTAAAATGTGATGGGTTACCAGCTCCACCGCTAATAATTACAGGTAAACGTGTCGTCTTTGTGGCAAGTTCAATAAGCTCTAGATCAAACCCCTTGCCAGCTCCATCTTTATCAATAGAAGTAATAAACAGTTCACCTAGTTCAAGTTCTTCTACAGTTTTAATGTATTTTTCAAATTCAAAAAGTTGATTATTTATTCTGTCTTTTACAAAGTATTTGCCATCAACCATTTTTACGTCAAGAGAACCAACAATACATTGGGAACCGTACGTTTTCGAAGCCCATTTAACTGTTTCAGGGTCAGTAAAAAGAATAGAGTTTACGACTACTTTATCTGCACCGTTTCTGATTAGTGATTGGAAATCTTCTTTAGATTTTATTCCACCACCAATGGCAACAGGAACGTGACAATGTTTAAAATATTTTTTTAAAGGCTCTATTGAAGGGGAGGTTTTCGCTTGGCTTGCGTCAATATCAAGAACCACAATTTCGTCGATTCCCCAACGGTCCAAGTACTCAATTGCAACTTCGGGCTTACCAACGGGGAGATATTTATTGAAACCAAAGCTTTGAACTACGATTCCATTTTTTATTATTAATGTTCCAACGATCCTTTTCTTTAGCATTATCTCATTCCATAAAATAATTTGCAAAATTGTTTATAAGTCTTAATCCATTTAGCTGACTCTTTTCTGGGTGAAACTGTGTAGCAAGAATATTATCTTTTTGAATTACGGAAGTAATAGTTCTTCCATAAGCTGTTTTGCCTAGTACAAGTTTATGGTCGCACTCAAAATGATAACTATGGTCGAAATAAAAGTTCTTTTCCGAATCTTTAGAGAAGTTATTAAAAATAGGAGAGTCAGATTGGGCAACTACACTATTCCAGCCAACATGAGGAATTTTGATTCCATCAACTTCTTCTAGACGAGTGACTTGTCCTTCAATCCAGCCTAGGCCTTCATTTAAGCCACCCTCGGTTGAACTTTGTGCAAATACATGCATTCCAATACATATTCCAAGTATAGGTTTTTTATTTTCTATAACTTCTTTTTCAAGAATTTGATGTAAATTTAATTTTTTTAAATTCTCCATTGCAGCACTAAAGGCCCCTACGCCAGGAAGAATTAATTTATGAGATTTAGAAATCTCCTCTTCAGAGTTTGAAACGCAATAAGGGATATCTAGATACTCTAAGGCCGCTGCAACTGAGCCGACATTACCCATACCGTAATCTATAATACACAAATCACTCATTCACATTCTCCGCCAATGATTGGACATCATAATTTAACACCCACTCGTTGTCTCTTTTGGTAAACAAGTCCTTATTTCTATATCTTTCAACAACCTCGTCAAATTCTTCTCTTGAAATTTGAAGGTAATCACAAAAAGCTTTGATGTATCTATCGTGACATTTTCCATCGTATAATTTGACGAGTTCTAAACCTTCTTCTCTTGTTAGAGCTCCCAGGTTTATCATTTCACCAGCTTTATCTGTGACTTGTCCAAAGCCCAGTTTGATAAATTTAAAAAACTGATTTACGGGGTAAAAGTCTTCATCTAGAGATTGTGAATTTGTTATGTCTCCAGTCTCTTCAGGGGGCTCTGTTCTTAGTGTAAGTCCATTCTCTACGGCGAAGTCTTTATTCTTTATGCAATTGAAATCTTCAACATAATAGCCAAGATATGCGATTCTTGTTTTGGCCATTACAACGTCCTCTTCTGAGGGATAAGTATGAAGGTATAAATCTTTTGGATTAATACCTTCGGTAAGCGAGTCAGGTAAAACTCCACCTTGGAGAGTGTTGCAGTTTCTCATCGAAGTAGCATCTCCATCGTCACTACCATGACGCTCTCCAATTGTGTATGCAGGATTTTCACCGAGAAAGATTAAAGGAATCTGAAACGCAATTGAAAAATGAACTGCGCTAGAATATAAAGCGTACTCAGTAGCTTTACACCAATTTCCAAATTCCAAAAAAGCTCGTTTCATCATTTGTTTCCAAACAATCGGATTACAAGAAATTGTTTGAATATCAAAACCGTGCGAAATTAAATTACTTATATTTGCCGCACCCCTGTCTCGCATTTGCTCAGGAGGGTACATTAGACTAATCAAAAGAGGCTTC
>CEUZ01292210.1_pt1 | contig 35492 bp, 35 predicted proteins | sample 361511 | NCBI WGS metagenome assembly CEUZ01 (sample SAMEA2622822, study PRJEB7988) | marine metagenome | biome: marine biome (ENVO:00000447); feature: surface water layer (ENVO:00002042); material: "saline water (ENVO:00002010), including plankton (ENVO:xxxxxxxx)" | depth 5 m | reverse complement strand
TGAGTACGTAGAGCTACTTGTGGAAGATGTATTTGAATAGATTATTCGGAGTTATCATTTTCTGATTCTTCCTCAGGAATATTTATGGAAGTAATGTTTTCTTTACATTTAGATAACAAGTATGAATTGCTAGGAACATATCCAAAGCTAACTATTGATGAGTCTTGCTTCAAAAGTTGAATTGAACAGTAACCTAAAGTTTGCCCGAAAATTCCTGGAGAAATTTTCATGTTAGTAAATTCTTCATAGACGTGTTCCTCTATTTGAGGTCCTCGTTTAATTATCAACCCACTATCGGTAACAATGTAAGATATGGCTCTATAACTTATATATCTTGGTAAAATTACAATTCCAGCTAATATAAGAGGTAATCCAATAAATGTTATCTGATCGATATATACGGATAGTACAGCTAATACTGCCCAAGGAGCTGTGTGTAGACCCCATGACCATTGAGATTGTTTAATGATTACTGCATTTTCGGGAATCTCAAAATTTTCTTTATTTGTCATAATTTGGATGTTCCTTTATTAAGTTTGTGCTTAAAATGCTGTCGGGTAAATGCATTGAATTTTTTCTTTGCTTGTGGCCATACATGCCATGGAATAAAACTAACAAACCCAGGCAGTTAAGTCCAATTATCATCCAAAAAGTCTCTGGGTAAATTATTACTGAACCAATAAGTAAACTGTATGCTGAAAAACCACCCCATAATGAAGCATGTTTTTTCTTTAAACGTGAAATTGCTGCGATAGAAGCTCCAATACACATTATTGGAAATCCTATAGCAGGTAGTGAAGCTATTGCTATTCCAATAAGAGTTGATAATCCATCTCCACCTTTAAAATGGGTAAAGATTGAACGCCAATGCCCGAACAATGATGCAAGACCGGGCAACAAAATCATTTCATTGTTGATTCCTAATTTTTGTGCAGTAATAATAGTTAATATTCCCTTTGCTACGTCACCATAACCAACAATTACACCTGACTTTTTTCCTACATTGCGAAATACATTTGCTGCTCCTGGTAAACCGGTGCCAGTTACAAATATATCAAATCCTTGCTGCTTGCTTACAAGCATAGCTATAGGTATAGAACCAATTAAGTATCCTAGTAAGACAGCAATCAGCAAATTTGAAATATTGGAATGTGGGAGTGTGGTGATTATTTCATTCATTAGCACTCTTAGGTATAAATAGAACTGCTTACAGTTTACTTTGTGTGTATTTCACGGTCAAATTAAGCTGGTTTTGGTTGAGGGGATTTTGCTAAGTACATAAATATACAACCAATAATTAATGCAATGATAAATATTATAAATGCAGATGTGTAACTTCCAGATTGATCATAAATCCAACCTGCAAATATTGGACCTAGAACAGTTGTAGGCATTTGAAAGAGTTGGAAAAATCCTCTAATCGTGGCGTAATTATCGCGTCCATAATAATCGCCTACGATAGCCCAGAATAGTGGAATAGCGCCACCATAGGCTATTCCATAAATAATTACAAAAAGCCAGAGTTCTGGCATTGAGTCAACTCCTGCAAGAATATATATCCCAATAGCTTGCATTATATAGGTAATTATTAGAACCCAACGCTTATCATAAAAATCACCAAGCCAGCCGAAAATTAATCTCCCAACCAAACTAATTGTTACCATAGACCCTAGTGCACTACTTGCTATTGTCAGAGAAATGTCACGAACTTCAGTCAAATAAATTACTTGGTGAATGACCACAGATGTCATGGCTAACGCTCGAGCAGAAGATGATATTACTAACATCCAGAATGCAAAAGTTTTAAGGCTTTCTATAGAACCAAATTCATAAATAATGGTTGTTTTCTTGTCTTTTATTTCATTTTCAATTTCCGTTGAAGCTATCCCGTCAGGAAGCCATCCATAAGGTTCAGGTTTATGTCTTAATAAAAGTGAAAATGGAATAACAATTAAAAAGATACCTATACCTGCAACAAATGCTGTAGTCCTCCATCCCAAAGCATCCATGATGATTCCAAGAAGCATTACAGTTATCCCACTTGCTCCTGCCCCTAGAGAAAAAAGAGCAAATGCACGGGAACGTTTTTTATTGAACCATGCATTTACAGAGGCCATGCTTGCATGACCAAACCCGGTGTTGTAACCAATAGACATCCAGCCTGCATAAAGAAGTAAAAAGATTGTATAAGGATTAAGCGTGATGGAACCTATAGAAACTTCTTGAACTTGGCTCATTGCGAAAAAACCAGTTCCAGCAATTACTGCTCCAATAATCGCAAGTTTTCTTGGGCCATATTTATCAACAAGCTTTCCAACAATTGGCCCTTCGAGTCCACCTTCTAATCGTGAGAGAGATATTACAAGTGCACCGGAAGCAGTACTCCAACCAAATTCATCTCTTAGTGCTTTAAAAAAGATAGGAAACCCGTAGAACCAAACTCCTGCACCGTAAGCATTTATTGCTGCTGCAGCAAAGACAATGTACCAACCAAAGAATATTTTAGGAAAGGTTATTTTTTTCAAATTCTTTTCATATTTGTTATAAGATTGATTGGAGTAGTATATTCTTATTTATATAATTTTCAAACTCAAAATTATATTATTGTTATGGTGTGGTACGATCTACTTGGGGGTAATATTAATGGGCCTTGACCAGAGAGAATTAAAAGAACTTTCTTCGAGTGCTACTGATATGGCATGGAATGCTGGAAAAGTTTTGCTGAAAAGATTTCGTGGTCCATTGAATGTGCAGGATAAAAGCACATCAAAAAGAGTTGATCCTGTAACAGAATTAGATAATGAGGTTGAAGATTTAATCGTTAAAACAATTAAAACAAAATTTCCTGATCATGGAGTTATAGGTGAAGAGGGTACTATTGTTGAATCTAAAAACAGTGATCTTGTCTGGATAATAGACCCTCTTGACGGGACCTTAAACTATGCGAATGGGATTCCGATTTTTGCATCTTCTATAGCTCTTTGTGAAAAAGGGATTCCTGTGGTTGGGGCAATATATGTTCCTTGGATAAATGAACTAGGAAGAGTTTTTTTTGCATATAAAGGTGGCGGGGCTTGGGTTGATGAAACTCGACTTAGTGTTTCTTCAGAAAAATCACTTCATAAGGGAAGAGTTTCAGTACTATCAGGTTTTGCTAATAGTGGATTCAGAATAAAACCGGAGTTTCGTGGTGAAATTGGTGAACCGAGGGCTATAGGTAGCATAGCATATGAAATGGGGTTAACTTCTGAAGGCATCTATCAATATGTATTTTTTTCATCACCAAAATCGTGGGATGTAGCAGCTGGAATTATTCTAGTAGAGGAGGCTGGTGGAACAAATATCATATGGAATAAAGATAAAAGAATGTGGGAGTCATTCATATCATTCACAATAAGTAGAGATAATGACCTCTTTTCATTATTTCGAAATTGGCAACTTCCCCTACTCTCTGGTAGTTCGATGCTTGTTGAAGAATTTATGAATGTTGTCTATTTACCAAAAAAAAGATTTGATTTCACTAGTAGTATTAAGAATTATTTTAGTTTATCCAAATAGAGGAATTTTAATATTGGCAAATTTTCCGAAAAAAATTTTTATTACCGATAACCTAATATTAAAAAATCCTGTTATTGTTGCTTCGGGAACATTTGGATTTGATGGATATGGTTCTGGAATAGTTAATAAATTTAATTTCTCATCACTTGGGGCTATAGTTATGAAAAGTACGACTTTGCTTCCAAGAGTTGGAAATCCTACTCCAAGATTTTATCATGGAAAACACTGGACTCTGAATTCCATTGGTATTGAAAATCCAGGAATAGATTCAATTATAGAAAACTATCTTCCTTCTTGGAAAGATTGGGATGTTTCGGTAATTCTTAGCATTGCTGGAGAATCTATAGATGAATATTTACAAATGGCAACTAAACTGAAAGTGCATACAGGGATATGTGCTTTGGAGTTAAATGTAAGTTGTCCTAATGTTGAGAATGGTATGGAAATCGGACAAGACCCAATAATGACAAAAAAACTTGTGGAATCTATAAAGAAAGAAATTGAATTACCAATTATCGTAAAATTATCACCTAATGTTACCGATATAAGACCTATAGCAATAGCTGCAGAAGAAGGAGGAGCAAATGCTCTTTCTTTAACAAATACACTTTATGGTATGACCTTAAATAAGGAAACTCACAAATCGGTTCTTGGAACAATTGGAGGAGGAGTTTCCGGTTTCGCACTTAAACCCGTTGCTTTATCGATGGTTTGGAAGGCTTTTCAAGTAGTAGATATACCTATAATTGGAGTTGGAGGAATATCAAATATCCATGATGCGTTAGAATATATGAATGCTGGAGCTACTGCTTTTCAAATAGGAGTTGCAAATTATGCTAATCCTAGACTTCCACTTGATATATTAAGAGACCTTAATGCCTATTGTAATAAGCATAAAATAACTGACTATCATTTTCTTACTGGTATTAGCCACAATATGTAGGGATTACTTTACTTCAACACATACACTATAGTATATTTACCTGTGGTAAAGTAAATATCGTGTTTATGGAGAGTGTCTGGTATTCCAATAAAAGAATACAAAATAAATGAACAGATTCGTTCTAGGGAAGTATTTCTTATAGATGAACGTGGCGAACAAATTGGAGTTCGTCCTACAAATCAAGCTATTGAACTTTCGATGGACCGTGGTTATGATCTTGTGGAAGTTGCTCCTCAGGCTAATCCGCCTGTGTGTCGAATGATGGATTACGGTCAGTTTAGATACTCTCAAAGTAAAAAAGAACGTGAAGCTCGCAAAGTACAGAGAGTTAGTGCACTACGAGAGGTTCGATTCCGAACCAGAATAGCTGACCATGATAAAGAATCAAAAATTCGCCAAGTTAAAAATTTTCTTGGTGAAGGGAGTAAAGTTAAGCTAACAGTTATGTTTCGAGGAAGAGAGATAGCGAGACCTGATAGAGGTGTCTCATTGTTGAGAAGTGTAGCTGAAGAGGTTAAAGATTATGCAAAGGTTGATTCCCCTCCATCTATGGAAGGCAGAAGAATCAATGTAGTATTATCTCCCGTTTCTGCAAAGAGTAAGACAAACAAAACGGCACATGAAGTGCCTTCAAAGGAGTCTGATGAAGGCGAAGAAAAAAACGAAGATGAAAACCCATAAAGCCGCCGCTTCTCGTTTCTATATCACTGGAAGTGGTAAGCTTATGAGACTTCATGCTGGTAGAAGTCATTTTCGAAGAAGAAAAACTGCTGCTGTAAAACGTTCTTTTGGACAAAAGGAACACTTAACATCTGGAGATGCTAAAAGAATTAGTGCGTTAATACCCTACGCTAGGTAGGACTCTGAAATCAAATATAAAAGGACAATATTTTTATGACACGAGCAACTAACGCTGTTGCGACTAGAAAACGAAGAAAAAAAATTCTTAATGCGGCTAAAGGTCATTATAGCGTACGAAGTAGACATTTTCGAAGAGCCAATGAATCGGTTATGCATGCAATGAGATATTCTTATATACATAGGAAGGATCGTAAAGGTGATTTTAGACGCCTTTGGATTACTCGAATAGGTGCTGCATGCAGAGAAAATGGAATTAACTACAGTCAATTTATAAATGGAATCTTGAAGGCTGGGATACAGCTAGACAGGAAAATACTTGCTGACTTAGCAGTTAGTGATCCAAAATCATTTTCTATAATTGTTGATAGAGCTAAAGTTGCGTTGGCAGCTTAAATAACTCATTTTCCATCCAGTAATTTTATTCTATTCTCTTAGTTGTTAAATTCTCAGTATATTCTCTTATGTTGTAGATTCGATCATGATTATACTGAAAAGAATTGCCAAATAGGCCATTGAGTATATGTAGGTTTCCAGAATTGCTCTGTGGGTTTTCGATATTACTAATCTAATTGCAGAAACTAAGAATAAAATGCCTAAGAGTCCTGAGCCTATTAAATAGAATAGACCTAATTGTTCACTTGCCATGGTAAACAAAGAAGTTATTGTCACTAAGACTATTGTATATAGAAGGATGGATTTTCTAGTGACAGCTTCTCCATATATAACTGGCAACATTGGAATATTTGCTTCTGCGTAATCTTTTTTAATTAGTAAAGAAAGTGCCCAAAAATGTGGTGGAGTCCAGAAAAATATTATAAGAAAAAGATAGTATGCAGATAAGGTCAGGTTTCCAGTAACAGCTGCCCATCCTACTAATGGTGGCATTGCACCAGCTGCACCTCCGATTACAATATTTTGAATGGTACTTCTTTTCAATAGTTTTGTATAAAGCAAAAGATATAAAACGCTTCCGAGCATAGCAAGTGAAGCTGCGAAAAGATTTGACCCAATCCATATAATTGCAAAGGAGCAAATAGTTAAAGAAATTCCGAATATGCATGCATTTCTTATTGGGATTCGTCGACTTGATACAGGTCGATTTGCAGTTCTTTTCATTAACAAATCTGAATCGCGCTCGAGATAATGATTAAGTGCGCTTGCTCCGCCTGAAGCAAAAGCACCTCCAATTAGTACAGCAGCAATAATATTCCATCCTGGTGCACCTTCAGCAGCCATGACCATGCCTCCTGCTGCAGTGATTAACAGAAGCAACATTATGGTAGGCTTTGTGAGTGTTATGTAATCCTTTATTATATCAATCATAATCTATTTGTTTTTTATTTGTTCCCGAAAATGCTAATAGCATTATCAAAGAACCCCAAACAGCTGCTGCTATTGCGAGGTGAAGAGATCGGGCAAATGAAGAAAATTCTAGCCATGGATTCGCAGCTCCAACAAAAATTTGTATAAATGATAGCACCCCTACTACCATGCTTGCCATACGCAAATCAGTATTTCTACTGGAAGCCCAAGATTGTCGTGCTGCAAAAAGCACAACAATTATTGTACCACCAGCTATAATTCTATGCGCCATATGAGTCCAGGTTAGAATATTGTCAGGTATTTTGGTACTTAGACATAATGGCCAATCTGGACACACAGCAGATGCACCTGAGCCCACGAGGTAGGAACCGGATAAAATAGTTATCATTGTAAGAAATGTGGATATGTATACTATCCGAAGGACTTTCTTGGATTTGAAATTCTCTTCATTTCCTTCTTTTGTTATACTCCAAACAAATATTAATAATCCAAAAATTGAAAGTGCAACAAATAGATGTAGAGTAACTATTTCAGGAGGTAATTCATTTATAACGGTTATAGCACCCAAAATAACTTGGATGATAAGGGCTATAAAGCAAATACGAAGAGGAATGATGATGTACTTGATATGTCGATATTTTAGATGAGCAATAGTTACTATTATTGAAATAATTAAACCAATAATACTTGCTACGAATCTATGTGCATATTCTACAAGTGCATGAAACTCAAATGGTGGAATTATTTGGCCATAACATAGTGGCCAGTCTGGACATCCTAAACCTGATTCTGTAGTTCGCACAACAGAACCTAATGCAATTAGAAAAAAAGTGATAGTTATGCCGATAGCAAGTAGTTTTTTGTATGGATTTGAGACATTCATATTGCTATTTATTGGATTCAAGGTGCACCTTTAAGTTCATTTTTAATACTAGGTAATGTTAAGTATTTCTAGAAAGCGCCTAGTATAGCCATCAGAGCAATTGCTATTGAAGTAGCCAGAACAAGCCCACCAAAGAAGAAAGCAGAAAATAGGTAATGATCCATTTTCAGATGCATATAATAAAAGGCAACAAATGCAAATTTTATTGCACCAGCACCTAGGAAAATAGCTGCGAAGAGTGATCGCAGCGCCTCTACATAGTAAACACCAACTTCTAGTATTGTTATTACAGTTAGTATGATACCGACAAGTACATATTGTTTTGCCGTTGGATGATCTGAGTCGTGATGATTATCTAGATGTTCACCAGTGCTCAATTTTGTACTCCTCGTTGAATTTTTATTATGAAGATGGCGGCAAACTGCTTAATAAGTAGATTACCGTAAAAATTACTACCCAAACTATGTCAACAAAATGCCAGTACAAACCAGCCAGTTCTACATTCATACTTTTTTCTGGTGGTATGCCTCTCGTATAGCTTACACCTAATAAAGAGAATAACCATATAACACCTAATGCTACGTGGGCACCATGGAAACCTGTAAGTGTAAAGAATGTTGCACCAAAAAGGTTTGTTTTTGGAGTTAATCCTTCATGGGCGAAATGATAGAATTCAAATACTTGAAATCCCAAGAACGTACTACCTAGGAATGCAGTAGCGAAAAGCCAAAATCTAGCTGCGCTTGTATTCCCTCTTTGAAAGGCTGCCAAAGATAAAACCATAGCCAAACTACTTGTCAGCAGTATGAAAGTACTTGCACTTGTTACTGGAATATCAAGGATTTCATGAGGGTACGGGCCGACTATACTCGAATTCCTATAAAGAAGATATGTTGCTATAAATGCTCCAAAGAACAAGCAATCTGAACCAAGAAACACCCACATTAGGAATTTTCGCATATCAACGCCTAATGTATTTGCGTGATCGGTACTTTCCTGATGTTCTACTTCAATATCCTGCAAAATTTACCTCTTAATGACCTTCAGGAGCAGCTGGTTCAAACGACCATGCGTATACTCCAACTATTGATATTATTACGCCTGAAATGCTAAGGATAGGATTAACCATAAGGAGTGCTGCACCTAGACCAACACCTATTGCTGTTATTGCTGGCCAGTATGATGCATTTGGCATGTGAATCGATTCTGTATCAACGTCATCGGATGCGCCAGTTACAGAAGGGAGATGGTCTCCTAATTCTGGGTGTTTGCTATCCCATAAAGGTTCTCTACTATGCACCACAGGAATTGTAGCAAAATTGTATTCGGGTGGTGGGGAAGGAATTGTCCATTCAAGAGTTCTTCCGTCCCAAGGATCATCACCAGCTATTTCACCATTCTTCCAACTTCGGAACGCATTCTGAAGAAAGAATAGCATTCCTGCGATAATAATAAATACGCCAATTGTTTCAATTTGGTTTAGGAAATCCCACCCCATGCCGGATGGATAGGTGTAAATTCTTCTTGGCATTCCGAGGATTCCTACTATATGCATTGGACCGAATGTGACATTCATTCCTATGAAACTTAACCAAAAATGCCATTTACCCAATGTTTCATTCATCATTCGCCCAGTTACTTTCGGGAACCAATAATATATTCCTGCAAAAATTCCCATTATGCTTCCACCAAATAAAACGTAATGGATATGAGCCACAATGAAATATGTATCCTGTTGCTGTGTATCAACAGGTGGGGATGCATGCATTACACCACTAAGTCCACCAACGACAAATGTTGCAATAAAGCCAATTGACCATAACATAGGAGTTCGTAAATCTAATGATCCTCCCCAAAGGGTAGCCATCCAGTTTAATACTTTTACTCCAGTTGGAATAGCTATGAGCATAGTGGCTCCTGAGAATACTGAGACTGCCAGGGCAGAGAGGCCAGTAGTGAACATATGATGAGCCCAAACTGCAAAACTTAAAAATGCTATTGCTACTCCAGACCCTACAACAAAGCCATAACCGAAGAGCGGTTTTCTGGCAAAGGTAGGAATAATATCAGATATAATTCCCATTGCTGGGAGTATGAGTATATATACTTCTGGGTGCCCGAAGATCCAGAAAAGGTGTTGCCACAAAATTGGGTCACCCCCCTGATTAGAATTGAAAAATGGCATTTCGTAAAATCTCATGAACATCAACTCAATAAGACCGACTGTCAAAACAGGAAATGCGAATACAAGTAGTAGAGAGATAATCAGAGTCATCCAAGTAAATACAGGCATGCGCATAAGGGTCATTCCTGGTGCACGCATATTAAGAATTGTTACAATGAAATTACAGGCAGCAGCTAAGGATGAAACTCCAAGTACTTGTAATCCGCATATGAAGAAGTCCGTTCCAGCTCCAGAGTATTCTGTAGCTGTGAGAGGTGCATAAGCAAACCATCCTACGTTAGGTAATGTATTAAAAAGCCAACCACCGTTTAAGATGAGAGCTCCGAAGAGAAATACCCAGTAACTAAAAGCGTTAAGCCTAGGGAAAGCCACATCTCTTGCCCCAATTTGAAGGGGTATAATGAAGTTAAAGAAAGCTGCACCTAAGGGCATAATGGCGAGAAAAATCATGGTAAGCGCATGCATTGTAAACAAAGAGTTATACATCCCAGGAGATACTAGATCCATTCCTGGTGAATAAAGCTGCATCCTTACTACTGTTGCTTCTAGACCACCAACAAGAAAGAAAAACATTGCTGTGCATCCATAAAGAATGCCTATCCTTTTGTGGTCAACTGTTGTAATCCACCCCATCAGGCCAGTGTATGTTGCTCTTTCCGTTACACCTTTTATAGCTGTTGAATGTGTTGCCATCATTCCCCCGCGGCATATCTGCCTTCAAGATTAATATTTATTTCAAAGATTGTATGTATGCAACTAATGCTTGGATATCATTCTCACTCAATGCGTAATTATTATCATTATACATGACACCGTTTGCAGTCATTAGGTTGCCTGGCTTAGTTTCTTCAGGATTGCGGATCCAATTTGCGATATCATTAGCATTGTTTTCAAGCATTCCAGCAGCAATTTTATTTCTGCTTCCTATATGAGTAAGAATTGGAGCTTGTATACCTAATGCATATGGATTGCCTTCAATTGTATGACATCCACCACAACCCTTTGAATTGAATATTTCCATGCCTTCAGCTGCAAGACCTTCTGGTTCGATAGCTTTTGCTAGTTCATTTGTTTTCCATGCTTCAAAGTCCTCAGCACTGTCTACTATCAACTCAAATTTCATATTTGCATGAGAATCACCACAGAATTCAACACATACACCATAATATGTTCCCAGTTGTTCTGCGGTAAACCATATTTTATTTTCTAACCCAGGTACCATGTCTTTCTTTCCTGTAATTTGAGGAACCCAGAAAGCATGTATAACATCATTAGAGAGAAGAGTTACTTCAACTGGAACGTCTATGGGGACGTGAACTTCATTGGAGGTTTTAACTCCAAGTTCAGGGTATTCTATTTCCCACCACCACTGGTTTCCGGTAACTGTAATTTGCATTGAGCCTTCAGGGGCATTTGCAGTTTTGTAAATTACTTGCCACGTAGGAATTAATATTACTATTAGTATTACGCTTGGAAGTATGGTCCATAAAATTTCCAATGGACGATTTCCATGAGTTTGTGGAGGCATAGAATCCGTAGGTTTTCTTTTGAATTTAAAAGTTATGTATACGAGACCTATCATAACTGCAAAGAAAACAGCTGTTGCAGCCCAGAATAGGATTATATAGAGCCCCTGAATATCACGGGTAACATCTGATTTGGGGTCCATTGTGTGTAGGGGTATTGTTTCACTATTACCACAGGCAAAGGTAAAAGTTGCCAGAAGTATTCCAAGCAAAACAACTAATACTGATCGTTTGGATGATACCACTCGTTCTCCTTAATTTTCCTGAGATCATACTGAATCATGTTCGAAACTTTTTATACCGAAAACTTAGTGCAATTCTAAGGCGATTCTCTACGTGACGTCAATAGCTTTTGAGTCTATTTGTGAAATTTTAATCAATTCAATAAAGTGTAATTATAAACCGCTCATATGCTTTTTCTTTGTATTTCCCTTTGCAGAACACTTTTTTCTTCTGAAGAAAGTAGTTTTCCCAAAAGTATCAAAAGAGCTATAAGATACATCATTGTTCCTGGAACCCACATTATAAGACCTGCAAGTTGTTGGTCTTCCAAGGGAGATGTTACGAGCCAAAAATTCCCTTGATCTATATTTTGATACCATGGATATAAAATATCAGGATAGATAGTTATATAGGCTCCTAAAGCTATATTTTGAACAGCTCCTGCAAGTATTATTAAAATCCTTTTGGAATACGCAACATAAGTTTGCAAGGGTTTAGGGTCGATGATTACTGACCAATATATAGCTGAGGTTATTAGAAACGTAAAATGTTCTAATTGATGAATAGCTTCATGTTTTATTGCTGCCTCATAAAAATTTGGCAGATGCCAAACCCACAGTAAAACAGAATAAGCTAATAAAGATATGAGTGGTCTTGTCAAAAACCACAGAGTTTTTCTAACAATTCTATTTTGCATAATTTTTATAATTACGGATCTACGCAATTTTATTGGCCATCCTCGCATAATTGGCACTATTGGTGTTCCAAGCAAAATAAGAGGTACTGCAATCATTTGTAAAAGTAGATGTTGAATCATGTGTATAAAGAAAAATTCATCAGCTAATTGTTCGATAGGGGAAAACAAAGCTGCAATTATACCTATAAATCCAATTGAACATAGTAGAGGTCTCCACCATGAAAAAAGCCATTTGCTTTTCCCGTGGCTTCTATTAATTCCTATGAAATAGAGAATGGGTATTCCCAAAGGAATCAGTCCAGTTAAATACCAAAATAAGTACATAGAATTCCTTTTTGTTATGGATGATATATAAGAGTTGAAAGTAGTAGTTTATTCACTAATAAGTATAATAGTAATTATAATATTTAGTTTGATTAAGAGTAATAGTATTTTAATTTTTATTATTTGCTAAAACTAAAGGAGAATTTATATATGCGACTAACACAATGGTCTCATTGTGGTGGATGAGCAGCAAAGTTTAGTCCAGAGGCTCTGGACGATATACTTGGTTTATTTCCTACAATTGAACATGAAAATTTAATAGTTGGATTAAATGGAAATGAAGATGCTGCTGTTTTTCGATTAAATGATGAATTGGCTATAGTACAAACTGTCGATTTTTTCCCACCAGTTGTTGATGATCCTTTTGATTTTGGTGCTATTGCAGCGGCTAATGCATTAAGTGATGTTTATGCTATGGGAGCAAAACCAATTACAGCTTTAAACCTAGCCGCTTTTCCTAAGGATGCAGATCACAACATTCTTAAATCAATTCTTCAAGGTGGATTTGAAAAAGTAAAAGAAGCTGGGACTGTAATTATAGGAGGACATACCATAGATGATCAAGAACCTAAGTATGGCCTTTCTGTTACAGGCATCATAAAACCTGGTGAAGAAGTCTGTAATTCCAGTGCAAAACCAGAAGATATAATTATAATAACGAAACCAATTGGAACTGGAATTGCAACTACTGCTCTACGTGATGGAAAGACGGATGCAAATAGTATCAAAAGTGTAATCGATAGCATGAAAACTTTAAATGATAGAGCATCTGAAGTTATGTTAAAGGTGGGAGTTAATTCGTGTACTGACATTACTGGATACGGCCTATTGGGACACTTGATTGAAGTTTTAAAGGCTAGTGGGGTTTCAGGAGTGGTTGATTGGAATTCTGTTCCTATATTTTCTGAAGTAAACAAATTGATTGCTCAAAGAATTTATCCTGGAGGAACTGAGCGAAATTTGGAATGGTTTGGCGGAAATGTTGATTGGAATAAAGAAATACAAGCTGAAGAAAAATTACTTTTTGCTGATGCTCAAACTTCTGGAGGGCTTCTAATGACTTTGCCGGAAAATAGGACGAAAAAATTATTAGACGAACTAAAAATTTCAGGAGTTGAGGGTTGGATAGTTGGAAGAGTTGAGGAACGCAATTTTAATACAAAAATTCTTAAAGTTGATAAGTGATATTCAGGTGATAAATGACAATTGATTCAATAGTTATCAAAGGTGCTCAGGAACATAACCTTAAGAATGTTGATTTGATCATTCCTAGAAATCAACTTGTTGTATTTACTGGCGTATCAGGATCAGGAAAAAGTTCTCTAGCATTTGATACTATTTACGCTGAAGGCCAAAGACGGTACGTGGAATCTTTATCAGCTTATGCAAGACAATTTCTCGGAAGACTAGAAAAGCCTAATGTTGAATATATTGAAGGACTTTCTCCATCTATTTCCATTGACCAAAAAGGGGTTTCTAATAATCCTAGATCAACTGTAGGTACGGTAACTGAAATATACGATTACCTTCGCTTATTATTTGCAAGAATAGGGAAACCATATTGTCCGCATTGTGGAGAACCAGTTCAGAGGCAATCACTAGAACAAATTACTGATTCAATATTAAGTTTTGAAAGTGAACTTCGAATGTTGATTCTTGCTCCAGTTATTAAGGACAGGAAAGGTGAGCATAAAGATATACTTGATGACATCAGGCAAAAGGGATTTATCCGAGTGAGGATTGATGGAGAAATAAAAGATCTTTCTGAAACTTTCGAACTAAAAAAGAATTTTTGGCATTCTATTGATGTTGTCGTAGACAGATTAATAACAGGTCCAGAGATTGATCGAAGTAGATTGTATCAGTCTGTAGAAACGGCAGTTCAAATTTCAAATGGAGTAGTTATTGTAGCAATTCAAACTAATAATGAACTTGTTCCAGCGAAAAACAAAAAGGGAGGAAAGGATTCACAAAAAGAAATGGTATTTTCAGAAAACTTTTCTTGTCCATATGATCAAATAAATTTTCAGGATATAGAACCAAGAACTTTTAGTTTTAATAGTCCTCATGGAGCTTGTTCTGATTGTACTGGTTTGGGATTCAATCTTGAACCCGATCCAAGACTAGTAATTCCAGATGATAATATATCAGTTGAAAAGGGAGCAATTAAACCTTGGAATCGTCCTGGTCCATCAAGGAGATGGAACAGAAGGATACTCAATGCTCTTGCTGAGCAATATGAATTTTCTTTGAGTACGCCATTTAATAAATTAGACGATAAGGTAAAAAATGTAATTTTGTATGGAACTTTAGATGTGCCACTCTCGGTCTCATTTAGAACAAGAAGAGGGCAAAGTTTTCAATGGGAATCTCCATTTGAAGGTGTTATTGCTAATTTGAAGAGACGTTTTCATGATACCGAATCAGAATACGTTCGAAAAGATATAAGTCGCTATATGTCCCAATTGATATGTCCAGGATGCTCAGGTAAACGTTTACGACCAGAGTCACTAGCAGTAATGATTTGCGGAATTAATATTATGGATCTTTGTTCAATGACAATAGATCAAGCTCTTAAGTGGATTTCTGGAATACAAAAACCTAGTTATGAGGATAATGATACTCTTGAGCCGAGAGATTTGTTAATTGCTAATCAAATACTTAAGGAAATTGATTCCAGGTTGCATTTTCTTGTAAATGTTGGATTGGATTATTTAACGTTAGATCGTACGGCCTCTACCCTTTCGGGTGGTGAATCTCAAAGAATTCGATTAGCTACTCAAATAGGTTCAGGTCTTACTGGTGTTTTGTACGTTTGTGATGAACCTACTATTGGGTTACATCCTGCTGATGATGATCGTTTAATAACCACATTATTAAATCTTCGTGATCAAGGAAATAGCGTTATTGTTGTGGAACATGATGAAGCGGTAATGAGAAATGCTGACTATATTGTAGATATGGGTCCTGGAGCAGGAGAGAATGGTGGTGAAGTTGTAGCTGTTGGTAAAATTGATGACATCATGGAGCATGAAAATTCGATTACTGGCATGTATTTATCTGGACGTAAAAGGATAGTGGTTCCTGAACATCGTCGTTCTGGAACAGGAGAATATATATCATTATTAGGTGCTCGGGAAAATAATCTAAGAAATATTGACGTAAATTTTCCACTTGGTAAATTTATTTGCGTTACTGGTGTATCAGGTTCTGGAAAGAGCACTTTGGTCTATGAAATTTTGTATAAGAAAATTGCTCAATCCATTAACGATTCACGAGATTACCCGGGTGATCATGATGAAATTAGTGGCATTGAATTGATTGATAAGGTTATAAATATAGATCAATCTCCAATTGGAAGAACACCCAGAAGCAATCCTGCAACATATGTTGGTGCCTTTACGGGCATAAGGGAAATTTTTTCACAATTACCAGAATCTCGTGCAAGAGGCTATAAGCCAGGTAGATTTTCATTCAATGTAAAGGGTGGTCGATGTGAAGCATGTAGTGGTGATGGGTACAACAATATTGAAATGCACTTTCTTCCAGATGTTACTGTTCCTTGTGAAATATGTAACGGTGCGAGATATAATCAAGAGGCATTGGAAGTAAAGTTTCGAAATCATTCCATTAGCGATGTTCTGGCAATGTCTGTTGATCAGGCTCTTGAATTGTTTCAAAGTATACCAAAGATTCGTTTAAAACTAGAAACTATGTCTGATGTAGGGTTGGGGTATATTAGACTTGGGCAACCTGCAACTACTCTATCTGGCGGGGAAGCACAAAGAATTAAATTGGCTACTGAATTGTCACGTAGATCTACAGGAAGAACTCTTTATTTGTTGGATGAACCCACAACTGGTCTTTCATTTGCGGATGTAGCTGCGTTACTTAAAGTTTTACACCGATTAGTGGATTCAGGTAATACTGTTATAGTTGTAGAACACCATATTGATGTAATTAAGAATGCTGATTGGATTATTGATTTAGGCCCTGGTGCAGGAGTTAACGGGGGTTTGATGATGGCAGAAGGAACGCCTGAAGAAATTGCAATCTCACAAAGTTCAATTACTGGAAATTTCTTGCAGTCCTTGATTAAGCAATATGCTGAGACTTAGTATTTATTAGGGTTTTTATATAACACTGGTGCAATCAGGGAAATAATTATTGCACCTATTACCAAACACCCGCCAAAAATTATTTGAGATGGTTGAACTCCTAAAGATTCACACAATATCCCTGCCAATGCTCCACCTACTGTAATTATAGATCTGTCGAAACTCATTAAACTCATAACTCTTCCTCTCATTTTTTCTGGAGATTCAGCTAAGAGAACCGAGTTTGCTAGTGCTATAAAAGGAGTCTGTACCATTCCTAGTGGAATTAATATAAGAAATGGAAGAATTTGAGAAGAAGTATATGTGCTCAAAGAAAATATTATTAGCATAAGGCCAAAAGTTGTTGTGACGCCAATCATTCCAATTCCTCTTTTTTGATTGGGATTAATAGTTGCCAATGTAATTCCACCAATTAATCCTCCAAATCCATTGATAGATAACATTATTCCGAGCCCGGATGCTCCAATTAGTAATATTTCTGTTGCAAATAAGGGGGCAAATACTTGCATGTATGACATACCAAAGCAAAAATATATTAATGCAAGGACCATAACCCATTTAAGTAACGGGTTGTGCCAAGCATAATTGAGACCTTCTTTAAAGCTATCGATGCCAGAACGAATATTTTTACTTGCTGAATTTCTAGTATATGTTGGGTTTTGCATTAGAATTGTAAAAAATATTGCAAATGATGATACTACTCCAGAAAAAATAAATGTCCATCCAAAACCACTGAATGCCACAAGAAATCCTGCTCCTGCTGCACCTAATATTCTCATTGTATTCATAGTGGCGCTATTTAGCGCTACTGCACTTGTAAGGTGTTCAGGAGGGATAATACTTGGAATCATGGCTTGTCGAGCAGGTTGATCAAAAGCATTAACAGCTCCTTTTAATAGTGCTTGGATGTAAATATGCCACAACTCAATTTGCCCAGATAATATTATTATCCCTAGAGATATATTCAAAATGGTCGAAGCTGTTTTTGAGGTAATCAAAATTGTTCTTCGGTTGTACCAATCTGCAATTACCCCAGCAACGAATCCTCCGGCTATTTGGGGGATAGTTCTTATTGCAATTACAAATCCAAGATCTATTGCACTTCCCCCAATAGAAAGAACAAGTAATGGCCGAGCTATTTGTTCTGTCCATAATGACAAAGCCTGAGCAATTTGAGCTAGCCATAAGTATCTGAACTGATCGAACTGTAATGGTTTAAACGCCTGCAGTGAACGAGGCATAATCAAGGAAGCTCATGTGAAATAACATTATTTTCATAAAGAAATTTGATGTCACTTTCAGAATACCCAATTTCCTTTAGTATTGTTGTATTGTTTTCACCTTTGAGTGGTGCACGATTTACTTGCCCTGGAGTTTTACTGAAAGTTATTGTTGGGCCATGACGCCATAATTCACCAAATCTAGGATGAACCATGTCTACAGTAAAATTATTTGTAGCTACGTGCTCATCTTCTGCAAAGAAATGATACATGCCTCTATCTTCTGCCTTAACACATGCTATATCTTTTGCAGTAAGATCCATTTCCCATTGTTCGGCATCTTGAGTAATAAAGATTGAGGATAATTCTTTTACAAGTAAATTATCATTAGTAATCCTATCGACACTGGTTTTGTAATTGTTATTTTTTAAAAGATCCTGTCTATTTAATGTTTCACATAAAAGTTTCCATTCATTGTCTGAAGGACAGGCAAGAAAAATCCACCCTTTTTTAGTTTGGTAAAGACGATAAAGTGCATTTAAACCATATCCATCTTTATCAGGTATTGATCTAGAAGGTTTGTTTTCGAATTCAAAAAAGTCATTTGCATTTGCATAAGCATTCGCACACAGCATGGTAAGTTCAAGGTATTGTGAAAGATTATGTCGTTCCTTAGCGTAATAAGCTAATGTTAAAGCTGTTGCTACTGCCATAGAAGTATTTGGATCTGGATTAGCTTCATTTGCCCTTCCTAATTTTCTTGATACTTCTTCTATTTCTTCAATATTCAGATTGATATCTTCTCCGTATGGTATTCCTATTCCTGCTTGGCTTATAGCACCTCCATCTACTGCACCCGGGATAGGATGAAAAGCAGGCCTATGAGAATAGGGACCTGTAGATCCATACCCTCCAACATAGAGATAAATTATTTCTGGATTGATTTTAGTTAATTGATTGTAATCGATACCTAGGCGTGTAGGAGCACCAGGTCTCATGTTATGAATAAAGATATCTGCTTTTCGTACTAATTTTTCCAGTATTGATATGCCATCAGGTTTTTTAAGATCAATAGCTATACTTTCTGTTCCAGCCATTGTTCTATTTGCTGTTACTCCTTTTACATTTCTTCTCATCCAATCGCCTTCCATAGGTTCAATTCTTATTACTCTTGCCCCCATTTCACTAAAAAGTGAAGTTCCAAGAGGGCCAGCAATAATTGTTGAGCAGTCAATAACTGTTAAACCTTTAAAAGGTGCTTGTTTGGAATCATTCTTTGTTTCTGTACTTAATAGTTTTTCAAGTTTATCAACATCTAGAATTTCGTTATTATTTTCTCCAGGCAAAGGTGCTGGACCTTTGATCGAAGGAGGAGTTTTATCCATTGATATTAAAGGGCCCAATTGCCTCATTTCACCTAATAGGGGATCATTGATGGATACAACATGTCCATTATGAAGAATTTGTGGATGGTCTAGAGCTTCAGAGCTGCTCAAGAATGGTTCAGCTCCGACATTTCCATTTTGGTTAACAAAAATGTCCATCCATTCTTCCAGGCTTTTTTCTTTAATTTTATTGAGCATTATTTTCCTTAGGACTTCTCTATTCGTATCATCAATTGCGGGTATTTGGGAAAATTTTGGATCATCAAGTAGGTTTTCTAATCCCATTGCACGAATTGAATCAATAAATAAGTGGTCCATTAAGTTTGCTAATTGTATCCAACGCCCATCTTTTGTTAAAGCAGGCAAGTAGGGTAGATTAGGCAATCGTTTCGGATCCCCTTGAGGGTCATTTGGGAATTCATCGGGATCTTTGATCATCATTTGCCATACAATCCAATTGTGCATGTCATAGATTGCGATGCATTGTAATAAACTAGTTTCTACTAGCTGCCCATTTCCAGTTTTATCTCTTACTGACAATGCTGCAACAATTCCGCGCACGGCCGCCATTGCTGTTGAATAGCTTGCTACGTTAACTGCACTATAGTTCGGCCCCTCTCGGCCATTTTGGCCATTAAACGCCATAAACCTTCCGCTTTTGGCAGCAACAATTCCTTCATAACCTTTATAATTTGCATATGCTCCTTTAGGGCCAAATCCAGTTATTGAGCAGTAAATAAGCTTGGTGTTTAATTGAGTTAATTGTTCGTAATTGATACCATATAAATCTGTAGTTTTAGGTCTGAAGTTGTGAATAACAATATCGTATTGAGCGATTAATTCTTTTATTTTTTTCTGACCTTCAGAAGTTTTAAGGTCAATGGTTACACTTTTTTTTCCTCTATCCCAAACACGAGCTTGAGGTGCAGAATTGAATAAAGTTTCTTTTGGTGCTTCAATTTTTGTGATTTCAGCACCAAAGTCACTTAAAACCATTGTAGCAACTGAACCAGCCATTCCTTGAGTAAAATCAAGTATTTTAATGCCTTCCAATACTTCGGTCATATTTTTTATCCTCCAGAATATATTGGGATGGGTTAGTTAATATATTTTGTTATAAATTCATTAAGCCAAATTTCCAATGCCTCTTCTACATCCTCGATGACTTCCGAAAGTCCATGACCACCACCTTCAAGGAGTATGATTTTTTTTGGTTCATTTGCCCACTCAAAAATAAATTCAGAGCAGTGTGGCCCTAATCTTGTATCATTTAAACCATGAATAAGCAAAAGTTTTCGAGGTGAAATGTCACCAGCTCTACTGGCACCATATGTTTGACTCGACATTGCTACGACACCAACAGTTGATTCACTCAATGGTGCTGCAGATATGACAACTGCTCCTCCAAATGAATGACCAATTAAAATTATTTGCTTGATACCCAGAAATTCAAGAAGTCCTACTCCTGCTAATGTGTCTAAAACACATTCTTCTAAATTATTAGGTTGTCGATAATGCAAGCGTAGTGAAGAAATTCCTTTAGAGGTAAGACTATCACTAAATTTCTTATATATTCCACCCGCTGGTCCCGTAAATCCTCCTCTTGCTCCACCTACCCAAACTATACCTAATTGTTCGTTTTCCGCTTCATGAAAAAGACAGGGAATTTCACCACGAGTTGAATTTATTACTAATGCCTGTCCGGATTCACCTTCAGGTGTTTCATAAAGTTCAGTTCCCAATATTCCGATAGATAAATCTTTTGGAGATTCATTAGGTTCTGATGAATTTTTATCCATTTTGCATGATCTCCTTATGGATTGGGATTAAGTTTTAAAGTTGAGGTCTTTGTATATGCCAGTCTGTCATTTTTTGATATGTATATCCTAATTTTAAAGCTGTTGATTCCTGTAGATAGGTGGTGATAATTTGCATACCTATAGGAAGTCCATCATGAAAACCACATGGAATTGAGAGTGCAGGAATTCCTGCAATACTTGCAGCTAAGGTGCAGGCATCATTCATGTACATTGCTACTGGATCATGGGTTTTCAATCCAATTGGGAATGCAACAGTTGGAGAAGTAGGGGTAAGTAATGCATCATATTTTTTAAATACGTTTGTGAATTCTTCACGGATAAGACTTCTTACTTTTAAAGCTTTTACATAATAGGCATCATAATATCCAGAGGAAAGTGCGTATGTTCCAAGCATAATTCTTCTTTTAACTTCTTTTCCAAATCCCATTCCTCTAGTAGATTCTATGCTTTCCCATGCATTTTTTGGATTTGTTGGCGTAACTCCATATCTCACTCCATCATATCTAGCAAGGTTTGCTGAAGCTTCAGAGGGAGCAAGGACATAGTAAACAGCAAGTGAATATTTTGTTAATGGTAATGAGCACTCTTCTACTATTGCTCCTGCTTGTTTAAAAAGTTCTGCAGCTTTCAACACAGATTCTCGAACTTCAGTTTGTATTCCCTCAGCAAAATACTCTTTGGGTAATCCAATTCTAAGTCCTTTAATATTTTCATCAAGTGATTGAGTGTAGTCTGCTGGGGTAACGTTTAGGGAAGTGGAATCGTTTATGTCTTTTCCATAGATTGCATTTAGTATTATTGCACAATCTTCAACATCTCTTGTCATTGGACCAATCTGGTCTAATGAACTAGCAAATGCTATAAGTCCGAATCTGCTAACCAAACCATAGGTAGGTTTTAATCCGGTAATTCCGCAAAGTGCAGCTGGTTGACGCACACTTCCCCCTGTGTCACTCCCTAATGCAAATATTGATTCGCCAGATGCAACAGCGGCTGCTCCCCCACCACTAGAACCGCCAGGTACACGATTTAAATTCCACGGATTTGCAGTAGGGTAAAAAAAAGAATTTTCTGTTGATGATCCCATTGCAAATTCATCCATGTTCCCTTTTCCCAAAAGAATTGCACCCTCATCAAGTAGTCTTGAAAGAACCGTAGCGTCATAAGTTGGGATGTAGTCTTTTAACATATTTGAACCACAAGTAGTTTTAATTCCCTTAGAAGATATAACGTCTTTAATTTGCATAGGAATACCAGTTAGTGTTGAAGCTGAATTCTCTTGATACTTTTTATCAGCTTTAATTGCTGCAGATCTTGCTATTTCGGGGGTGACACTTATGAATGCATGTATTTTACTTTCTAGATGATCAATATTTTCAAGAAAAGCATCTGTTAGTTCAACTGAACTTATTTTTCTTTCTTTTAAAAGCTTGTGAGCTTCATGGATGGTAAGATCGGTTAAAATATTCATAAATGCTATGTATATTCAATTATTTGAGGAAATACTATGTGATTACTATGTTTCGCAGGTGCATTAAGAAGCACTTCCTCTTGATTAAGTGAAACACCTACACTGTCGCTTCTTAATGCATTAAGTTCAATTGGTTCATGAATAAATGCTTCTATTGATGCTGTTTGAACTTCTTGGAGTATTTCGAATTGCTTTAATATGTCCTCAAGTTGATAACTGAATTCCTCGATTTCCTCTTCGGTAATATTCATTCGATATATTTGTGTAAGATGGATAATAGTCTCTCGATCAATTGGCATTTAAATACCTCTATGACACTAGGATCTAGTTATTATACAGTTTATCAATAAAAAGTAACGATTTAAATCGTTACTTTTTATTGAGTCTGTTGCATTGGATGAATTAGATAGGTATTGTTTAAATTTATAATCTTAATCATTGTTTAAAGGCATGAAAGAAAATGGATAAAGCAAATACATTTTCTCACGGAGACTTGGTCCTTCTTATCGATCCAAAAAAACGGCAATATATTATCCATTTAGATTCCAAAGGTGTTTTTCATAGTGTAAACGGTGCTATATCTCATTCTGAAATTCTTGGTGAAATATTTGGAACTCGAAAGAATATAGGAAACAAAACATATGTTTTTATGAAACCTACCATGGCTGATTTTATTCAATATGCAAAAAAAGATACTCAAATTATCTATCCAAAAGACATCGGACAGATTTTAATAGCAGCTGATGTTTTCCCCGGAGCAAATGTACTTGAGATCGGATTAGGTTCAGGGGCACTTTCATTAGCATTACTAAGAGCCATAGGTGATGATGGCAAATTGGTGTCTTATGAAATTAATTCTAATCGCGTATTGAATTCGTTAACTAATTCGAAACATTTTTCTCAAAAAGCTAAGCATATTGTAAAACAAATTGATGCTTATGAAAAATGGAATGAGCCTGATCAAGATAGGATAATTATGGATATTCCAGAACCTTGGAGGGCTATAGATAATTCTTCCGAATCATTGAAGCCAGGTGGGATTTTGTTATGTTATTTGCCAACTATTTTACAAGTTCACAAGTTGGCTCTAAGTCTTGAATCACATAGTAGTTTTGATTTCATAGAAATTTTTGAAATACTTAAACGAAATTGGCTTGTAAGTGATAGTAGCGTTCGTCCATCCACGCGTATGGTTGGGCACACCGGTTTTATTGTTACTGCTAGAAAATCTTTGGAGGTTGATTTTGAATAGGATTGAGGCAATTGAGATTATTGATGAATATGTTAATACCGATAGCTTAAAGAAGCATTTGTATGCAGTGGAGGCGTCTATGAAATCGTATGCAATTCACTATGGAGAAAATCCTGAAGAGTGGGGTTTAGCAGGACTTCTACATGATTATGACTGGGAAATATGTCCTAATCCTGAAGATCATCCTGTTTTTGGTGCCAATATTCTTCGTGAAAAAGGAGTACCTGAAAACATCGTTCGTGCAGTTCTTTCACATGGTGATCATACTGGCATTAAGAGAGAAACATTAATGGAAAAGACCTTGTTTGCAGTTGATGAATTAAGTGGATTTGTTACTGCAGTTGCTCTGGTACGGCCATCTAAGAGTTTATCGGATGTAGATGTTAGGGCAGTAAAAAAGAAAATGAAAGATAAAGGGTTTGCAAAGACAATTAATCGGGAAGATATTATCAAAGGAGCAGTAGAACTGGAACGAGATTTAGATGAGCATATTGAATTTGTAATTAATTCGCTTAAACCAATTTCAGAAATTCTGGGCTTATATAATTAATTTGATTTTCATATATTCATCCATGATTTTGGGTTTTCATATTCTGATAAAGGGTAACGGCCCTTAAGTAATGGAATATAATTTTCATCTGCAAGTAAAGTAGGAATATTTTCTGTACCGTTAGCCATATTTGAAAAATGACTATTTTCCTCTTCGAATCCCCAGAGTATTTCGTTTGGAACGTTTATACCCTGTAGTAATACCTTAAAGTTCCCTAAACCATCGGGGTTCATCAAAGAGCTCATTGCAAATCGGTTACTATTATAAGTATAGGAATCTATTATTTTGTGTTTATTGCGCAAAGCTTCAATATATAATCTACCTCCGAGATTCTCTAGAAAATTTTTTTGAGATGTATAACCTAAGATCAAAGCATTTTTGCTTTTTCCTTCCTCAATAATTTCTGTAAAGTCTACATGAGTAGTTATATCTTGTGCACCTACATTTTCAAAGAAGTTATAGCTCGTTGCATGGTTATAATATGACTGAATCGTGCCATTTTTTCTTTTTTTGTCATAAAGTTCGTGTTTTAAATAACCGTAATCTATAGTCAGCAAATAACCTTGATTAATAACTTCGATTGCTTTTTTAACCCATTGACTAGTGTATAAACAAACTTCACTTTCATAACCATCAGGAAACGAACTTATATTTTCACCTATTTGTTTAATAATATCTTTATTTGATACTTCACCATAAAAGGGGATGAACTTTTGTGACCAGTCTACAAAAAGCTCTTTTATACTACCGTTTATGATTTTAAAACGATGAACTGGGAAAGAATCAAAGAGCTCATTAGAAAGTATGCATCCTTTGATAGGTTTCAGGGGAATTGTTACTGACTGTATAAATGAATGCTTGTTTGCGATTGAATTAGTTTGTTTATTTATGTCGATCCCGATATATCTTATGTGATCGAAGAAAGTTGGGTGTTGGTGTTTTATGGATTCCAGAATTGTTTTGCCAAGTATTCCATTACCTGAACCAGGTTCAATTAAATAAAATTCGCTAGGATAATCTAACTTTTGCCACATTTGAAAGATTTGAGTGCCTATAACCCAACCAAATAAAGGATGTGTGTGAGGACTTGTATAGTAGTCGCCAAATTTACCTATTGGGTTTTTATTTGAGTAATAGCCATGTTTTTTTGAATAAAGCGATATCTCCATAAATTGAGCGAACGAAATTGGTCCTTTTATTTGTATGAGCTCGATTATTTCTTTTTCAACAGGATGCATAAACTAACTTCTTTGCTGAAAGAATTATTTTAATACTTCTATTTCTTGTTAGTTTTCTTCTTCGTCGTCTTCGATCTTGTCATATTGGTCATTCGAGTCATTTTCTTTGTTACTGTCGTCTTCGTCATTCGAGTTATTTTCGTTTGGAGTGGCAGATATATTTCCTGAAAGGGTTGAGGATTCTGTTTTTGATTGAGGAGATTTGTCCCAATTGGCTTCACCTATTGAATTCATGAATTCTCTAGACATATCGCAAATTTTACAGTGACCAGTACTTATTGGACCCTTAGGAGTATCAATAACCCAATGATGAGAACAGTTTTCTTGTTCGGGAGTTGTTGTCATAATTTCTCTCTAGTTTTTCTTCCATATGTATATTTTTATCATTTGGTGGGCGGTGGAGGATTTGAACCTCCGACCCCTGCGATGTCAACGCAGTGCTCTAGGCCACTGAGCTAACCGCCCTTTTCATGCTGATCTTCATATAATTATAGATTAATTTCTATTAGTTTAGAATAGATTATTTAGTTTGAAAGAATTGCCAACAATCCAGTTAGGGTAGGTAATCCTAGTAATGTTCCAATGACAACAGTGTTAGCTGCAAAATCCGGACGTGAATTAAATTCATTTGTTAAAATTGTTATTACAACTGCAGGGGGAGTTGAAGCTTGAATTAAAATTGCATTCCTGCTGATATCACTAAATCCAAACATTTGTAATAAAGGTATGGATACCAAAGTGCAAACGACAAGACGCAAGAATACTGCTATAAGAATAGTTCCTAAATTATTTATACGAATTTGGTTACTTAATTGGAATCCCAACACAATTAGCATGCATGGTATTGTTGCTTCTGCAAGCATTTTAGTTGACTTTTGTAAAGGTTCTATTGGAGTTATTCCTAATGCATTCACAACAAAACCAAGAATTGCTGCATACAAAAGAGGTTGCTTCGCGACTGCCTTTAGTGATTCGGGTATTCCTTGGGTGCCTCTTGATGCTATATAGATTCCAATTGTTGAATTCAACATAGCTTGAGTTGAAAAAAAGACTAGCGACTGATCTAGTGCTTGTTGTCCAAAAGTAAGTAATACCAATGAAAGTCCTAGGTTCCCAGAATTCATAAATATTACGCATAAGATAAATGCACTTTTTGTAGCATCATCTAACTTAAGCATTAAACTTATAATCCTTGATATCACAAACATTATAATTGTTAGCAATAAAGTAAAAAAAACGATTTCTGATATCTTACCTAACGGCATTGAACTCGAACCAATACCTGTAAAAACTAGTGCAGGTGAAAAGATGTATAGAACAGTTTGACTTATTCCATCACTAGGAGTTTTTTTCCATAGTTTCAAAACTGAACCTATAGCAACAATTATTGCAATAGGAAGGATAATTGAGTTGAATACTTGAAATACGATCACTTTTCTAACCTTGACTCATAATTATTCTATCAGAGCCACTTAAATCTTTAATAATTTTTGTTTTTTTGGCTGGCCATGTATTAACAATTTTTTCATAAAGTTCATTTGCTTGGGGAGGATTGATTTCTATTAAAAAACAACCATCTTTTTTGAGATATTTTTTTGATTGTAAGATTAAATTTTCAATTATTTCTGTTCCTTTTTCACCCCCAAATAACGCTTGGTGAGGTTCAAATTTAATTATTTCCTCCTGCAAGTCTAATGACTCTTTATTGGGAATGTATGGGAGATTTGCAATTATTAAATCTAACTTGCTATCGATACTATTTAATAGATCTCCATTTATTAAATGAATTCGTTTGGACAAATTGTAGTTATGTATATTACGACATGCAGTTTCCAAAGCTTTCTTTGATACGTCAACTGCAATTATCTTTGATGATGAGTGATGTATTGCTATTGCTATACCAATACATCCGCTTCCAGTTCCAATGTCAGCGATAAGTTGAATTGAATTTTGACGTGAATTTAGCCAGTAAAGTGCTGTATCAACTAGAATTTCTGTTTCGGGGCGTGGGATTAATACATCAGAGTTCAGAAAAAACGTCAAACCATAAAAATCCCAACTATTAATTATATAAGGTAGAGGTTCTCTATTTTTTCTTCGATCGATAATATTTTTTGCTATCTTAATTTTCTCATTTGAAATTGGAGTTTCTGGATTCGAATATATTTGAATTTTTTTGAGTTTTGTTATGTGTTCTAATATTGCTTCAGTTTCAATATTAGCATCTGAAGTTACAGCTAATAGCTCTTTATAAATGTTGTTTTGGAATTCTTTAATGGTTATTTTATGCATTTGAATCTAGTTAAAAATTTAAAGTTGAAGTTTCTAAGATCTTTTGTTTTTCACTTGTTTCCAATGCTTCAATAATTTCATCTATATTTCCTTCCATGAATTCTTCAATGTTGTGAGCAGTTATACCGATTCGGTGGTCGGTAACTCTATTCTGGGGGAAATTATAAGTTCGGATTTTTTCTGATCGATCACCTGTACCAACTTGAGTTTTTCTTTGATGGGCTAACTCTGCATCCTTTTTTTGGCGTTCTATTTCATATAATCGTGTTCTTAAAACAGTCATTGCTTTAATTCTATTTTGTTGTTGAGAGCGTTCATCTTGACAAATAACAGCTAAACCAGTTGGAAGGTGGGTTATTCTGATTGCAGTTTCAAGTTTTTGAACATTTTGTCCTCCATTACCACTTGCACGGAATGTATCTATACGTAAATCAGATTGGTTAATATCTATTTCAAATTCTTCTACCTCAGGTAAAACAGCTATAGTAGCTGTGGAAGTATGAACACGGCCACCAGATTCAGTTGAAGGAACTCTCTGTACTCTATGAACACCACTTTCATATTTGAGTTTTTTAAATACCCCAAGTCCTTTTATTTCTATAATGGCCTCTTTGATTCCACCGAGACCAGTAGCGTTAGTATTTAAAATGTCTGTTTTCCATCCGTTTCTTTGAGCATACCTGGTGTATAGCCTTAACAAATTTGCTGCAAATAAACTAGCTTCTTCTCCTCCTGCTCCAGCTCTTATTTCTACAATAGCACTTCTATCTTCGTCTGGATCTTTTGGTAAAAGATTGAATTTTATTGATTCAATCAGATTGGAAGCTTCTTGGTTTTGGTTTTCGAGATCATCTTTAGCCATTTGAATTAAATCGGAATCAGTTTCTTCAGTGAGGAGAGTTTCACTGTCTTGTAAATTCTTCTGAACCTGACGATATTGTTTTATCAGTATTATGACGCCCTCAAGATCAGAATGTTCTTTAGCCAACTTTTGCATTTGAGAGAAATCTGAAGCAACGTCAGGTTGGGCCATCATTTCAGACAATTCAGAATAGCGATCTTCAATTTCTTTCAATTTATCTTGCATAATTACTACTAAAATATCATAAATATTAAATTTATTAGATAGTTGATTATATCATAATTGAATATGAATTTATGATTTATCAGATTTAAAGTTATCAGGAAGAAAGGATAACTGAGAATCGATATTTATCCATTTGGAATTACTATTGATGGATTTTGTTGCAGTATCTCCTATTGCTACACTCATACACCCAGATAGAATGTCAGCAATAGGAACTTGTCGCGTTAAAACGCTGTTTATGAAATCGTCCATCAATGGATTGTCTCCTTCACCATGTTCATCAGATCTTCTAGTGTATGTTTTTATTGATTGGTCGGGGTGATTTGTTTGGCTGATTAGAATATTATTTTCATGTTGGCTTGCAATGATAACCCCTGAGCTCCCGTGAATAGTAAAGTGACGTTCTTGAAAATTTCCTGTAGTTGAAAAATTGTATTCTATATTCACATCGTTAAGATACTTGACATTGACTATCGCATTATCAATTGAATCCTTAGCTGTCTGATACACGCATAAATCATTATTGTCATTTTCAATTATTTTTCTTTCCTCTTGGTTGAGGTAATTCCAATTCCAACCTCCAAACCTATAACTTGCTAAGCAATTATGTCTGAATTGACAATCTTTGCAGTGCATTGAGGTTCCTTCTTTTTCAATAAAAGAATTAATTCCCCCTTCTCCTGATACCCAACTTGGTTTATTTCCTATTAGCCAATTTGCTATATCTAGTGTGTGACAAGCTTTATGAACCAATAGACCGCCACTTTTTTTTACAAAACGATGCCATCTTCGAAAATAAGTAGCTCCATGATAGGACTCAACGGTTTCAAAAATTTTGATATGTTCTATTTTGCCTATTGATCCTTTATCAACGATTTCTTTCAATTTTGTGTAAAAAGGGGAATATCGGAGCATAAATCCTAGTTGGGTAACGTTACTTTTTCCTAGGGAAATTTTTGCCATATGTACTGCATCTTCAATAGTAGTTGCTAGTGGTTTTTCACAGAGAATATCCTTGCCGCTGGATAGGGCTTTTTCGAAAATTTCCCTATGAGTTGAATCAGGTGTAGTTATAATCACAGCTTCAATTTCAGGATCAGAAAGTAAATCTTCATAATTTAAATATGATTTTAAAGACATCCCAATATCTTGTTCTGCGCTACTTAACCTTAGTGGATCTTTATCTGCAATTCCAATGAGTTTTGCTTTCTCTGGAAAGGATCTTATGAAAGGGACAAAAAAATAGATGCATCTTTGTCCTGTGCCAATTATCCCTAATTTTACTGGATCCATTAGTTTTATTCCCAAGGGTTGCCGTTAAGGTTTTGAACACTTCATGGTTTGGATTCGCGTAGTTCCCGTGGTAATGAAAAAGATATATCTTCCTGAATTATTTCTCGAGTAATGATTCGATCATATCCAATCGCCTCCACAACCGAACTTACCAGAGATTCAGGGGTAGATGCTCCTGAAATAATTCCAACTTTTTTAAAATTATTTATCTTGGAAAGATCCAATTCTTTAGGATCCATAAGTAGTTGAGAAGGGACACCAAGGCTTTCTATAACATCTTTAAGCCTATTACAATTAGAGCTGTTTTTTGCTCCTATAACCAAAACAATATCACAATTTTGCGCTAATTCTCTCGCAGTTTCTTGACGGTTAGATGTTGCGTAACAGATATCGTTTCGTAATAAAACACTAGGGAATTTCTTTACAAGAATGTCGGCAATTTCTTGAGTATCGCTAACACTTAATGTTGTTTGAGTTAATATTACTACTTTAGTAGGGTCTGGGACTTGTACGTCATAAGCATCTTTTTTATTCTCAATAACAATTGTTTGTTCCGGAGCTTCACCATATGTGCCTACTATTTCCGGGTGATTTTTGTGTCCAACTAGAAGTATCGTATATCCCTTTTCGGAAAATCTTTTTGATTCCGAGTGAACTTTTGTTACCAGTGGACAAGTTGCATCAATAACAGACAGATTCCGCATGTCAGCTTCTTTTTGAACAGAAGGGGAAACTCCGTGTGCTGAAAAGATTACTAGACTTGAATCTGGAACCTCGCTTAATTCTTCGACGAAAATTGCTCCCCTTTTTTTAAGATCTTCTACAACTACTTGATTATGAACAATTTCATGACGGACATAAACCGGTGCTCCATATTTACGTAAAGCAATCTCAACTATGTCAATTGCTCTGACTACGCCAGCACAGAATCCTCTTGGTGAACCTAATAATATTTCCATAAACCACCCTGCTTAATCCTAACGTAGCCTTTTCAAGCCCGCAAGCTATAATTAATCATCTATGAATATTTATTTTGAGGGAGAGTTGTGAGAAGACTTTTGTTGGCTTCTAAAGATTTTGGATTGATTCTTAGTTCGAATCAACTAGAATTATTTGAGGAATATTTTTCTTTAATTAACGAATGGAAGTCAAAGGTAAATTTAACCAATATTACCGAAAGAGAAAAAGTAATAAATTTACATTTCGTTGATTCACTGTCAGCTATTTTAGCACTCAAAAATAGAGATTTAAATAGACAAATTGTTTTGGATATGGGAACTGGTGCTGGTTTTCCTAGTGTTCCATTAAAGATAGCTTTTCCTAGCATGAAATTAAATCTTATAGAATCTAATCAAAAAAAAATTTCGTTTCTCAAGGATCTCATTGAAAAACTTCACTTAAGAGATGTCTTTCTTAATCATGGAAGAGCTGAGGATTTTGCACATGATCCTTTAATGAGAGAAAAATTTGATCTGGTATTTGCAAGAAGTGTTGCTAAATTAAATGTATTATCCGAACTCACCCTTCCATTTTTGGCAATAGAAGGAAAAGCAATTTTTCATAAAAGATTTCCTATAGATGATGAGTTAGAAAATTCTAAATTCTCAATAAACATTCTTGGTGGATCTAATCCTGAAATTTTTCCTGTTAATCACGCTAGTTTGCCTGATCGATCAATATTGGTGAAAATTTTGAAAACTACACCATCCCCTTTGAAATATCCGAGACGGGTGGGTATTCCAAATAAAAGACCTTTGAGTGGATAGTTTTTTAATTATGTCCTTCCAAATTGTTTTGAAATGTCACCAGATTGTATTCTTAGGATAGTTGGTCTTCCATGAGGACATGTTTCAGGTGCGTTACATTTTGCTAAATCATTGATCAAATTATTCATTTCATTGTGATTCATGGATTGACCTGCTCTTATGGAGCTATGACAAGCAATAGTCGCAGCAAGTTTTTCATGAATTATTGGGATTTTTTGGTTTTCAGATATAACATCGATGATTTCTCTGAAAACCAGATCAATATTCTTTCCACTTATTATAGTTGGTACAGATCTAATGACGTATGAGGAATTTCCGAAAATTTCAACTTCCCAGCCGTAATTGGATAAATTTTCTAGATTTTTCCTAATTAAATTGATTATGTGTTCGTTTGCACTATCAATTACTGGCTCTAGTAATCCTTGTTGGATGTTGATTTCGTCTTTTTGTTCTTGAAGTATTTTTTCATAGTTAATTCTCTCATGGGCAGCATGTTGGTCTATTAGTGTTAATTCTTTTTCATTATTGTACAAGATGTACGATTGCCAGATTTGCCCTAAAATTTTGTTTTCGTTTGAAAAGTCTTCTATTCCTGAAAAAATTTGAAATTTATGAGTTGTCCATTCATTGGATTTTGAATTTGAAATATGTTCGTAATCATTAATCTTTCCACTTGATAAAGCTATGTTTTCAGCTGGCCATGAAATATCTTTTTGTATTGATCCAGATACAAAATTTGTAATTGATGATGTTTTGATTAATTCTGCTCTAATTACGTTACTAATTATTCCTAGGAGTTCATTTTGCTTGTGTATTCTTACCTCAGTCTTTGCTGGATGTACATTTGCATCAATCTCCTTTGGCGGTAATTTGATGGATAGGCTTACTACTGGATATCTTCCTATAGGTAAAAAACCTCTGTATGCATTAGTGATGCTATGCGTGATATTTCGGTTCAGTACTGGCCGACCATTTATAGATATATTGATATATTTTCTATTGCTTCTACTGATTGACGGAGGGCTTACAAGAGCTTCTATATCTATGAGTTCATTATATTCTCTAATAGATATTAGGGATTCTGCTGTTTTTACTCCGTAAAGAGCAGTTATAACTTCTCTATGGTTATTCATGCCATAAGATGACAATAAGGTTTTACCATCACTTTCAAGTAAGAAATCTTTTTCTGGGTAGTTTATTGCGTATGGTGTAACTACTGATTGAATTTTACCTATCATAGATCTTGTTGAACCCATGAACTTTAGGCGTGCGGGTAGATTAGAGAATAAATTAGTTACTGAAACGATAGTTCCTTCATTGCCCATCCAAGGTTCCCAGTATACTAATGAGCCTTTTTGTCCTTGGAGTCTAGTTCCGGTAGTTTCATTTTTCGCCCGTGTATGAATTTCTATTTCAGACACTGAAGAAAGAGAATGCAGGGCTTCTCCCCGAAAACCAAGAGAAATGATATTTTCTAAATCCTTTTCAGTTTGTATCTTTGAAGTCGCATGTCGTTTAAATAATGAATGGATATCGTCTTGGGCTATACCGGATCCATTATCAAGTATTGTTATTTGATTGAGTCCACCGTTTGCTATTTGTATTTTAATGGTTGAACTATCAGCATCAATGGAATTTTCAACAAGTTCTTTAATTGCCGATGCTGCATTTTCTACTACTTCACCTGCAGCTATCTGAGCAGCTAGAAATGGTGTCAAAATTTGTATACTCATAGTGAGTTTATCGCATCAGTCTTTGTATAACCCTAGAGGTCTTGGTCTAAACGCGTGATCATCTGATGAACCAGTTTCGTCATATATTGATATTATGTTGTACATATGTTCCATTTCTCTGTCATAGTTGTCACCTGCAAAGAAAGCTTTTATAAGCCCTCCACCTAAAGCTGAAACTATTTCTTCGTGATCATCTACTACGAAATCAGGGTACACATCAATTTCTCCCTCATTGAATTTTTTCTTTACGAGTTCCTCGAAATCATCTATTGGTTTTGAGGAAACGCCAGCAATATATTCAGAAAGTCCTAATTTTTCTACTTCACTTGATCTGTTACCTAAACCAGACCATATGTATAGTGTGTGACCATCATCAATAAGTTGCTCGAAAGTTTCTATTACTAGAGGTCGAAGAGTACCTGTAAGGCCGATAAGTGTGTAATCCATGTCAAAAAATATATTCAATTAGCTTTTGGTCTCCTTTGAAAATATGAAAGTTATGAAGCACTTGTACAATTCTACTCTATCAAAATAGCTTAATTGATGGAAGAAGAAAATACCTTTAAGGTTATTTGATTTCTGTGCACAGTCTTAGTATAGTTGTATTGTATGATAATGGAAGTATTGCTAACTAGCAGTATTGTTGTACATTCAAAAATAAATCCTGGAGGGTTTCTTGCCAATAGTTATCAGTTTTGATATTGATGGAACACTAGAAGTTGGTGATCCCCCAGGAATAGTTACAATGGATATGGTTAGGCGTGCAATTGCACATGGGCATATTGTTGGTAGTTGCTCTGATAATACAGTTTCTAATCAGATAGAACTTTGGGAAGAACATCAAATTAATGTGGCCTTTACCATATTAAAGCACAATCTTGACGATGTTAAAGAAAGATTCGAGGCGGAGAAATATTTTCATTTGGGGGATACCTTTATGGATAAATATTTTGCTAATCAATCTGGATTCGAATTTATTGATGTAACCGATAAAAGCGATTCAATTTGGGAGCCATTTCAGCCATATCTTTCTGATATGGACCCTTGGTGGATAGATCCTTTGCCTGACATTAATTAGTTTTATCCTGCAATCTGGTTATTCTTTCGCGTAATTCATTTAATAGATTTATTGCATCGATTGGCTTCGTTTCAGCTATGTCTATAGATTTTAGTTTTTGAATTATTCCCATCAACTCTTTCGGAATTGAATAACTGTCTGTCGATTGAGATTCTTTTTCAGGTAGGTTATTTTCTGATTCGAATAGTTTTAATAGTTCAAATGCCCTTTGTGTAACTGTTTTTGGTAATCCAGCCAATTCGCCAACTTGAATACCATAGCTTTTATCAGCTTTCCCAGGATATATTTTATGAAGGAATATAACTTTTCCATTTATTTCTTCAACAGCAACATTTTGCAATACCAATTTAGAGAGTGACTCTTCAAGCTTGGTAAGTTCATGGTAGTGAGTTGCAAATAAAGTTTTAGATCCTAAGTTTCTTGATTCGTGAATATGTTCAGCTACGGCTTGAGCAATTGCTAATCCATCGAAAGTACTTGTACCTCGTCCAATTTCGTCAAGAATTATTAATGATTTTGTAGTAGCCTGACTTAATATCATCGCAGTTTCAACCATTTCCACCATGAAAGTGGATTGTCCAGTTCCTAAATCGTCCTGGAGGCCTACGCGTGTAAAAATCCTATCTGCAATATCTATACATGCATACTTAGCCGGGACGAAAGAACC
>CEUZ01065578.1_pt1 | contig 35627 bp, 25 predicted proteins | sample 361511 | NCBI WGS metagenome assembly CEUZ01 (sample SAMEA2622822, study PRJEB7988) | marine metagenome | biome: marine biome (ENVO:00000447); feature: surface water layer (ENVO:00002042); material: "saline water (ENVO:00002010), including plankton (ENVO:xxxxxxxx)" | depth 5 m | reverse complement strand
CCCTGCTGTCCTCCCATTTCAGGATAAAAAGGCGTTTCTTTGATTATTAATTCCAATTCTTCCCCTTCTGAGACATTATCAACTATTTTCCCGTTCACTATAATAGCTAAAACTTCTGATTCACTCTCAAAGCTCTCGTATCCGATGAATGAAGTTTCTATGCTATCAAGTTGTTGATAAATCCTATTTTTGTCGAAATTACCTTGAAATCTCGAAGAGGCTGACCTGCCTTTATTTCTTTGGTCTTCCATATTATTGGCAAAATCAGGGTAGTCTATACCGTCCAAACCATTTTCCCTAGCCATCTCTTCCGTCAATTCAGGAGGGAATCCGTATGTATCGTACATGATAAAGGCTTCAGAACCGGATATTTTACTGGACCATTTTCCCAAGGTAATCTCGACATTTGAACTGGCTGCAATCTGTTTTTCAAGTTCATCCTTAGCCATTGATCCCCCTGCGGTTTCTACACCAGGTAGAGACCGATTTTGAGATACGATATCGTCTTGGATCTCAGTGATAGTCTTGCGATAGTCGACTAACTCTCCAAGAATTCCATTACCTTGATCAAAAACTTGTACAAATCGTTCTTCTTCAGTGTTCAATACCCTCAATACAAAACTCTCTCTATCCAAGAGGTCTGGATAGACATTCCGATTGAGTTCAATGACAAAACTAGCTAACTGAACAATGAAACTATTGTTGTCAATGCCGACGATTGGAAAGTCTCTTTCCTGTTCAAGGAAAAGGCTTTTATCGGTAAATAATGCCACGCCCAACTTGTTTGCATATCGAACAGCTCTTCGTATAAGCCTTCTGAGAACATAACCTCGTCCCTCGTTACTAGGAACTACACCATCACTAATCAGAAACACAGCGCTTCTACAATGTTCTGCGACTATTCTTATTGCTTGATCAACATCTATATCAGACCCATAGGTCTTACCGGTCAGATTACATATTCTTGCCACTATCGGATAAAACAAATCAGTTTCGTAGATATTGTCTTTTTGTTGCATTATTACAGCACACCGTTCCAATCCCATGCCAGTATCAATATTTGGAGATGGTAGATTGGTTCTAGAACCGTCCTCATCTTGGTAATATTCCATGAAAACTAGATTCCACAGTTCAACGAATCTTGTACATTGAATACCTGTGCTTTCGATCAAGTTAGTGCAGTTGGGTCCGCAATCCATCTTTAGGCACCCCTGTTCCATCCCAAAGTCATAATGTATTTCACTACACGGTCCACAAGGACCTTCTTTTCCTGCAGGGCCCCAAAAATTGTCCTCATGTCCAAATCTTTTTATACGGTCTCGGGGGACTCCTACATTTATCCAATAACCTAAAGATTCTTCGTCATCAGTGAAAATCGTTATCCATATCCTATTAGCGTCCAAGGAAAGAACACCAGTAACAAATTCCCATCCATACTCTATCGCCTCTTTTTTAAAGTAATCTCCTACACTAAAATTGCCTAGCATTTCAAATAAAGTTAGATGAGTCGCGTCACCAACAGAGTCGATATCTGTGGTTCTGAAACATTTTTGGACCGAAGTCATACGTCTGTTAGGGGGGTCCATTTCCCCTGTGAAATAAGGCTTAAATTGAACCATACCTGCGTTAGTAAGCAACAAAGTCGGGTCTGCCGCCGGTATCAATGATGAGCTAGGCATGCGCATATGCCCTTTGCCCTCAAAAAAGCTAAGGAAAGCCTCTCTTATAGAATCTCCAGTTGCGATCAAACCTTTAATACTTCCCTTGTAAAGTTAAACACGATTCTAGGTTATGGCAATATCACTGTCAAACGAGTTTGCTCTTGAGTATCCCAAAACAAGTCCATAGAAACTACTTTACTTAACTAAGACCCACAAAAACTCAGAGCTAGAGACATATTCAAGTAAATAAGTATTTGCCCATTAATGCAAATATGACACACTCAATACATGATATATCAAATGTTATTATATTTGTGCTTGCCCTGAATATTTTGATATATCAAAGTTAACACAGTATTATCAACATTGCTTATTCATCATATTCATTTTTATTGACAATGCACACACATTAATGTATATTGCCACTACACAGGTTTGTTATGAATAATGACTATTATGCAGTTCTAGGTATTAGCAGAAAGGCTTCGCAAAAAGAAATAAGCCAAGCCTATAGGCGCTTAGCTAGAAAATACCACCCTGACCTTAACAAGGGGAACAAAGAAGCAGAAAGCATATTCAAACAAATTAATGAGGCCAACGAAGTTCTATCAGATACCGAAAACAGGAATAACTACGACACATTCGGAGAAAACTGGAAAAACGCGGATGAATTGCATAGGAGAGAGAGGCCATTCCAAGGGAATAATTTTACTTGGGGATTTAGTAATGTTGGAGGGAACCGAAACTCCATACAAGACATAATCAACAGGTTCAACAAAACCAAGGCAAATAACGCAAAACCGAGGAAAATAGAAAAAACCATCAACATAACCCTTTTAGAGGCTTTCACTGGCACATCCCGCGTTATTAATATAGGTGACGCTGAGTCGTCGAATGAAAGAAAAATTGAAGTAAAGATCCCACCTGGTGTAGACAATGGATCCAAAATACACGTACAAGATAAACATACAACCAATTTTTATCTGGTAACAAAAATATCTAAAATGGAAGATTACAAAAGAATTGGTAATGATCTACACACCAAGATTGATCTGGATCTATTGGATGCCATATTTGGCATCGAAATCGAACTAAACATAATTGGAGAAAGAATCCTTTTCACAGTTCCTCCTGAAACACAAAATGGAACCTCCTTCAGGTTATCAGGAAAAGGCATGCCTTTGCTCAAATCTCCTGATAAACGAGGAAACATGTATCTGTCTGCACATATAAGAATACCGACGGCATTATCTAAGGAAGAAAAAGAACTGTTCCTGAAATTAAAATCCCTTCGAGAAAGTAAGGAGTAAAATGGTTGGTCCAAGAAATAATATGTGGGATGACAACGATCCTTGCTTTGTTATAAGTGTAGCTGCACGGATGGTTAGAGTGCACACCCAAACATTACGTTATTACGAAAGGGAAGGGCTACTTGAACCGGCTCGATCCAGAGGGAACATAAGGCTATATTCTCAAAAAGATATAGAAAAACTCAGAAGCATCAAGTCCCTTACCGATGAATTGGGCATCAACCTCGCAGGAGTTCAAGTAGTTATGCAATTGATGGAACGGATAAGTGACTTAGAAAAACAAGTGTTGAACCTAAATCAACAACTATCACATACCAGAAATATTAGACGCATGTAAATAATCATGAAGAAACAATAAGTACTTAGGAGGTCATTAAAATGGTACTTAAACCGGATGATTTCACAGAACAAGGACAGGAAGTACTGAACTTGTCTCAAGCAATTGTCAGAAGATATAGGCACAGTCAATGGGATGTCGAGCACGTACTGCTCGCGTTGCTAGAAATTAGCAATGGAGTAACTTCCAAAATACTCCAAGAAATAGGGTTGTCACTAGATACAATTACCAAGAAGGTTGAAATAGTTCTAGAATCAATGCCTAAGAACGCATATGAAAACTCTCAGCTTTACATAACCCCACGGGCCAATACACTAATAGAAAAAGCAAAGGAAGAGGCTGATAGATTTAAAGATGAATTTATTGGGGCAGAACATCTGTTAATAGCAATTTCCCAAGACACCCAAGGGGACTCACGCACTATATTAACCGAGTTTGGTATAACGCAGGAAAAAATATATCAAGCCCTCGCGTCTATAAGGGGAGGGCACAGAGTAACAGACCCAAGAGCAGAGAGCCGATATAGATCTTTAGAGAAATATAGTGTTGATCTTACTGAAATGGCTAATAAAGGCCAACTCGATCCAATAATCGGAAGAAACCTTGAGATTAAACGCGTAATGCAAACTATAACCCGCCGTACGAAAAACAATCCAGTAATCATAGGAGAAGCGGGAGTGGGTAAGACCGCAATAGCCGAAGCTCTCGCACAACGTATAATCTCTGGCGATGTCCCATCGGCTATAAAAGGTAAAAAACTGTTGGCGCTGGATATGGGATCACTAATAGCCGGGAGTAAATTTAGAGGTGAATTCGAAGAACGCCTAAAAAGTGTGATGGACGAAATCAAGCAAGCTAAAGGTGAAGTTATATTATTTATCGACGAAATTCACACTGTAGTCGGAGCTGGGGCGGCTGAAGGTGCTATAGATGCCAGCAACTTGATGAAACCTGCCCTAGCCAGAGGCGAATTACAGTGTATTGGTGCCACAACATTAAACGAATACAGGAAACACATCGAAAGGGACGCCGCACTTGAAAGAAGGTTCCAACCTATATATTTAGAAGAACCTGATATGGAAACTGCGATAGAAATGCTAAAAGGATTGTCCCCCAAATATGAATCTCATCATAGAGTCAAGATAGATGAATCCGCTTTAGTAGCCGCGGTTAAGTTAAGTAATAGGTACATCACAGATAGAAACCTTCCTGATAAAGCTGTCGACTTGATAGATGAAGCTGCAAGCAAGTTGCGCCTAGATTCTGAAAGTTTTCCAACTGAGTTAAGAGAAAAGGAAAATTCTATACAACAGCTTCAATACCAAGAAGAGGCAGCTTCACAAAGAGAAGATTACGAGAAAGCAGCCGAATTCCGTACCGAAAGGCTCAATCAAGAAAGGGAATATGACTACGGGCATCAGGAATGGCTGAAAGACCATAAAGTGGAAATGACTGTCACGGAAAAAGATATAGGTGATCTTATATCAGAATGGACTGGAATACCAACCAGAGAAATGTTGGAAAATGAAACTGAGAAACTGCTTCACATGGAGAAACGTCTCCACAACAGAGTAGTTGGTCAAGATAATGCAATAACTATAATATCCGAAGCTACTCGCAGATCCATGGCAGGACTCAGAGACCCAAAGCGACCCATAGGTAGTTTCATATTTTTGGGACCTACAGGTGTTGGCAAAACAGAACTAGCTAGAAGTTTAGCAGAATTTCTATTCGATCATGAAGATAACATGATAAGAATAGACATGTCAGAATATATGGAAAAACACAGTGTATCGAAACTAGTGGGTTCACCACCTGGCTACATAGGACATGATGAAGGAGGACAACTTACGGAATTAGTAAGGAGACGTCCCTTTAGAGTAATCCTATTTGATGAAATTGAGAAAGCACACCCAGATGTATTCAATATACTACTGCAAATACTCGAAGACGGTCGCTTAACAGATAGCCAAGGTAGAACAGTGAATTTTAAGAACACTATCATAATAATGACGAGCAATCTGGGAACTAATGAGAACATCAGAAGCAATATGGGGTTTCTCAGAGGAGACACATCTATCACAGAACAAGAAAAGATACGATCCCACATAGAAGAGTCTCTAAAGAAAACCTTTCGGCCTGAATTGCTGAATCGAATCGATGAAATTGTAATTTTTGATTCTCTGACCGTTGAACAACTGAAAGACATTGTTAATCTACTCGTAGAAGAACTTAGCAACAGACTTTCTGAACTTAAAATTGGATTGTTGATAAAAGACAAGGCCAAAACATGGCTATGTAGTGAAGCTTTCGATCCAGAATATGGAGCCAGACCACTCCGGAGAGCAGTTCAAAGATACATCGAAAATCCCATATCAAACAAACTCTTGTCCGGTGATTTTAGATCTGGAGATACAATAGTTATAGACTTGAAGGATAATAATATAGAGATAAAAAAGGCTAAAGGCAGAAAACCTGTCCTTGTAACTCAATAGACCCACATTAGAATATAGGTTTCACTATTATAGCCTCTTCCCTACCAGGGCCAGTCGATATCATGTCTATTGGACATCCTATTATTTCACTTAATCTCTCTATGTAATTCAAGGCTTCCTGAGGTAAATCATCAAGACTTGTAACACTGGCTGTAGGCTTATCCCATCCAGGCATATCTTCGTATACTGGTTCGCAATTTTCTAATATCAATGCATCGGCCGGGAATTCAGTCAACTGCTTACCATTATATTTATAACTAGTGCAAATTCTTATGGGTGATATTCCATCTAAAACATCCAACCTAGTCAATATGGCTGAAGTGAATCCATTTATCATGGAAGAATAACGTGCGGCTACTCCATCAAACCAACCACAGCGACGAGGCCTGCCGGTAGTTGTACCATATTCTCCGGCTTTCTCTCTTATAAATTCACCAATTTCGTCGTGCAGTTCTGTAGGAAGGGCACCAGAACCAACTCGTGTGGTATAGGCTTTGTAGACACCTGCTACGCCCGTAATATCTCTCGGACTAATGCCCAGACCAGTACAAGCACCTCCAACAGAAGGGGAGGATGAAGTAACATATGGATATGTCCCGTGATCCAAGTCTAACATTGCCCCTTGGGCCCCCTCCAACATAATTTTCTTCCCACTCGATAAAGCATCATATAACACTGGCTCAATTGGTTTGATATAACTCGCCAATTCCTCTGCCCATACCAAGCAACGTTCATAGGAGTAATCCAAGTCTACAGGATCTCCTCCATATAATTTCGATATAACATCATTCTTCTGCTTCAAAACCACTTCCAACTTATGAAATAGTGTGTTTTTATCCAAAAGATCTATCATTCTGAGACCTATCCTAGAGGTTTTATCCATATAAACAGGTCCGATGCCCATGCCAGTTGTACCAATTGCCTCCCCTATCTCGGATCTGCGACGTTCCTCCAATTCATCCAGTTTAATATGGTAAGGCATTATTAAATGAGCCTTTTCGCTGATGATTAAATTCGAGGTGTTAACATCACTTTCATGCAATGTGGCTAGTTCAGCTGCGAAGGCATCCGGATTAACTACAACACCGTTTCCGATCAAAGCAATACAATTTGGCCTCAAAATGCCTACAGGTATCAGATGGAATTTAAAATTCCCCATGTTGTTTATGACTGTATGTCCCGCATTATTACCGCCATTAAATCGAGCGACAATATCTGCCTTCTCAGAAAGAAGATCAACTACTTTACCTTTTCCCTCGTCACCCCATTGACCACCAATTATTGCGTACGCAGGCATTTTCCACCTAAATATTAAATTTGTGCCTAAAAAAGCCTCGATGAGTATACCAAACCAATCCTTAATTGGGAAGAGAATTCATACCAGATATGCAACACATATAGAAAGCTACTAACTTGCATTGTTATCACTGTTGATCCGATTCAAACGATTTGATTTTATCTTCAATGCTTTGCAGTTCAATGTAATCTTCTTCATAAAGTTTATAACATCTCTCCAAATACAACTGAGCCAACACTGATCCAGAATCAGATTCTAATTTTGTACACTGAATTAATGACTTTATATTATAATTTACTGGTAGGTATCTGGCTAAAGATAATATTTCGGATTCCACTTCCTCTATCAAGGATCTATTATAAAATCCTTCATGCCCTTCAGACGCAAACCGTAATTTACCCACTAATTTGGACAATTCACTTAATTTATCCGGTTCGCCCATGAATTCATATATTACGTCCTTAACAGAATCTAATACTTGTTCATCATTCTGATTTGCCAGAGAATTTTCCCATAACTTTGTATACTCTTGTTGCAATTCATTAACCATATTCATAGATTCCATTGGATCAGTCAAATTACCAGTCCCACCATCAATCAAATCATCACCTCGGATTTCAGCAAGATTTCTAACGCTCTCTATATTATCCATTTTCTCCGGCATTGGTGGAAACGCGAATCCATTTAAATCTTGAGTAGTCATGCCTTGCATTTGTGAGGCAAACATAGGTGGAATATACTTAGAAACATCCACAGATATGGGGAGAGCTATGATATAGGTAGCAAATATACTATCTGTGTCGTTCCGATCTCTAAAATACACTAACGCGTGCCCTTTAGGGGATGTTTCCTCGCCTTTTTCAAAATACATTAATAAACTCTATTGATTTCAGAATATCAAACATATCATACATTACCACAACGCCCAAGAAGACGAAAACTCACATGCTTCTGTTGACCTATGTTTATAGGTAATATATTATCAAATTATTCTCACAATTTGATGTGTCACAGACGAAGGAAATAAGAATGGACCATCTTACAGAACCTAAAGACAGACTCTTACTAGGCCCAGGCCCTAGTAACGTGAATGCCAGGGTAATCAACGCCATGTCCATGCCTATTATGGGTTATCTGGATCCTACCTTTCTAAAAGTAATGGATGAATTAGTCGCCATGCTTAAAGTACTGTTCGGTACATCTAACAAGTTTACGTTACCTCTATCTGGTACAGGCACATCCGGAATGGAAGCAGCTTTGGTAAATATTTTGGAGCCTGGAGATAATGTAGTAGTAGGAGTAAACGGATTATTTGGTCAAAGGATAGCCGATATAGCAGAACGATGTGGAGCAAACGTCACCACTGTTTCTGCTGATTGGGGCCACCCACTAAATTTGTCAGACGTTGAAAAAGCAGTCAAATCAACCGATAAATTAGCACTACTAGCAGCCGTACACGTCGAAACATCTACAGGTGTAATACAGCCACTAAAACCTTTGGCCGATATTGCACATAGACAAGGAGCCCTGTTTTTAGCAGATTGCGTAACATCCTTAGGTGGCATAGAGATGAAAATAGATGAGTGGGGAGTAGACATATGCTACAGTGCCACACAAAAATGTGTTGGAGCACCTCCGGGTTTGTCTCCAATAACACTTAGTGATAAAGCCGTAGAAAAAATCAAAAACAGGTCCACCAGTATTCAAAGTTTTTACTTGGATTTGCTCCTATTAGAAAAGTACTGGATTAGCGACCGCACATACCATCATACAGCTTCTATGCCAATAATATACGCCGTAAGAGAAGCCCTCTCTATGGCGATAGAAGAAGGCATGCCTAATAGAGTACATAGACATCAAACCAATGCCGAAGCATTAAAGGAAGGCCTCAAGGCTCTAGGATTTGAAATATTAGCACAGGACGGATATCAAGCCCCGCCTCTGACCGCTCCAATTATACCCGATACTGTAGATGAAGCCACCATAAGAAAGTCACTCCTATCTGAATATGGAATAGAGATTGCCGGTGGATTTGGGCCCTTAGCTGGCAAGATTTGGAGAATAGGACTAATGGGAGAATCGTCACAAGAGACTAACGTCCTCACCTTCTTAGAAGCACTAGAAGAATTATTAGCTAAAACGGACCACAAATTCCAAGTTGGCTCAAGCATAACATCAGCTAAACAGGTTTTCGCCAAATGGGACAAATTAGAAAACCTTAAAACCGGCTTCTACAACGATGGCAAAATTTTCTAAAAAGAATTGTCCCTGATATTTTTATAAAAACAACAGGACTCGTAGGTAAGAACGAATCACAAATCCAAAGTTGCTTTCATAGTGACCTCTAGTAAAGATGTTTTTATGAATCGTAACATTTTAGACGCTCGATTAAAAACATAGGCTGAGTTGATCTTGCGATTCCATATTATGGGATCTTTCACATTCATTCTAAGAACATTTTCTCATCCAATGTACCGCACCGCCCCATAAATATAATATATTCTGCTCTAGACATTGCTCAATGTTATCCGTTTAGCTCTTAAATTTATCTCAAACAAAAAAAGAGAGGGGTGCATAAACACCCCTCTCTTTTTACTTTTTTGATCTACGGGTTAACTGCCTCTTAAACGAGGGTCTAAAACGTCCCTAATAGCATCGCCAAATAAGTTGAATCCGTATACAGCAAGAGAAATGGCAATACCCGGGAATATAGCCATCTGAGGTGCTAGAACGAAATATTCACGACCTCTTTGTGATAGCATGCCACCCCATGTAGGCGTCGTTGGAGGAACACCCATACCTAAGAAGCTCAACGAGGCTTCTGATATTATTGCCGTTCCAAGAGCCGCAGTTGCGATAATCAACCAAGGAGCAACACACTGAGGCATTATGTGTTGAAACATTATGCGCATGTCCGTCGCTCCAATAGATCTTGCTGCGAGAGCGAACTCCGATTCTCTAACCGCCAAGGCCTGCGACCGTACTATACGGTTTGCCCGGGGTATCTGTACAGCACCTATCGCAATAACCACGTTATTTACGGAGCCACCCAACGCCGCCATAATAGCCAAGGCTAACACCAGCGTAGGAATAGCCATCATTGCATCCATGATTCTTTGTATGATCACGTCAGTTTTACCACCGTAGTAGGCACTAACCAATCCAACAATGCCACCAATACCTGAACCGTATGCTACAGACAATATACCCACGTACAATGAAATCTGTGCTCCATATACAATCTGGGCCCACAGATCCTGCCCAACGTCATTAGTTCCCAGCCAGTATTCCAGGTTAGGTGATTGGAATTTATCTCTCAGGTTCCATTCCATTGGGTCGTTCGCAATAACCGGAGCGAATACCGCCAGAAGAACCATAATTAATATAATAAACCCACCTATTGCCCCAAGAGGCTTTCTCTTGGAGAAACTCTTTACAGTCGAGAGTCCCCTAATTACAAGAGATCTCTCATCTCTCGCCCTGCGACCTAGTAATGCACCTGCACTAGGTGTTTCTTGCTCAGTTGCCATTATAACCCCCTCAAACGAGATATTAAGCTATTTAAATCTACCAATTTCATCAACTGTCATACCTTACCCGAGGATCCAACCAACCATAACTCATGTCGATCAATAAGTTGGTTATAACGATCCAACTGGAGAAGAATAACACTAAAGTCTGTACGACTGGGTAATCCCATCGTGTCAGACTATAAACCATGAATGATCCCATACCTGGTAACATAAACACTGTTTCCATAATTACAGATCCACCAATGGTCAAAGCTACTGTTATACCTATGATGGTAACAACCGGCAGCAACGCATTTTTCATAGCGTGCCTATAAACCACTACTGCATATCTCAAGCCCTTAGCGTGGGCCGTCCGTATATAGTCCTGCCTCAATACCTCGAGCATCGTCGAGCGCATCATTCGCGCTTTGGTAGCCTGAGAAACCCAACCGTTACAGGCCGCTGGCCAGAAAAACATAACAAAATTACCCATTGGATCATCGAAAAATGACACGTACTCCAGTCTTGGACTCCAGTTGAAATACATAGTGCCGACCAATATGATTATCGTCCCCGACCAGAAACTGGGTATAGACAATCCGCCTAATGACATGATCCTCAAGAAATAATCCAATTTAGAATCTTGTTGCAGAGCCATCAGCACACCTACAGGTATGCCAAAGAACACTGCGAAGAAAACTGTCAACCCAGCTAGTTCAAGAGTAACTGGTAGTTTTTCCTTAATTTGAGGCCATATCTCTTTACTGTCAACTAACGACTCACCCCAATTAAGTGTGAAAAAGTCTCCCATGAAATCCAGATACTGAACCGGTAAAGGTCTATTAAGACCCAGCTGCTCTCTTAACAACTCCTCCGTTTCCGGAGAGTAAAAAGCGTCCTCACCACCGAGTATAATATCTACTACATCTCCTGGTGCTATACGAAGTATAACGAAGACGATAATTGACACCAAGATCGCTGTAAGAAAACCTAAGAATATTCTACGTAACGCATACTGTGCCATAGTACCTCCCAGTTTTAATTAACCAGAATCTACGAATTCAGCCTGCAACCAGCGCTACTAGGCGCTATTGTTCATTGAATCAGAAGTTAACACTTATATAATTAAATGTCAATGATTTTGGATAGTTTTTATACGTCAGATATAATTTAGAGTCAGTCACAATCTACGTCACCATCGTTACGAGACACCAATAAAAAAGAAGTGCCTCCCAGTCGCCCGGGAGGCACTTCTATATTGTCAGCTAAATCGTAGCTGTCCGAAGGATAATTAACCTTCGTTCAACCACAATCTGTCATGTAGACGCTGCTGCGAGTAGGTGCCCAGGTTATAATACCTGTTACCCTTTAACTCCCATCGGTTTGGCCATGCAACGTTCATAACACCCAAAATAGCGGCTGTGCTTCGCTCTTCGACCAAGTATGCCTCAATCTTTCGAGCAAGTTCCAGCCTCTTGGCCTGGTCAAGATTGGTGTCGAGGTCTTCAACCCAACCATTTACCTTAGCCAATTCGTCAGCTGATGCTTCGCCATCACCTTTCCAACCAGTGTGCAGACACTTCTCAGAAGTTGTCCACTCACTATGCACACCCCAGAACGCGTCACTCGGATCTGAAGCGTATACCTGCTTGTTCGGGTTCGGGTTAGCCTCTGCCCTTATGGTGTAGAGACAGTCCGTGGCGATGTTACCGTAAGTGTCAACGTACTTTACATCGAATTCCCAGTTAAGATACTTCTTGAAGAAGTCGATGGCCCATACACTGATCTCACGTCGACTGAGCAGCTGTATTACATACTGGTCAGTCTTAGGTCGTACTCCTGCTCCGAAAACACCATCCAGCAAGGCATTAGCCTCAGCTATGTCAGCGTCTTTGGTTTCTGGATTCCAACCTTTGGTTTTCATGAATTCGGAAGCTGGTTTACCCCAACCACTGTCTATATGCAAGTAGTAGGCAGGGTTAGACATCTTGACGTCACCTACAGTCATGAAGTCGTCCCAGTCCATGCGGTCTAGAGCTATCTGAACCGCCCAACGTACTTCCCATTTATCAAATGGAGGAATCAAGTTGTTCATCCTAACACCTGATATGTGGTTATACCTAACGATCTGAAGTTCTATGATGTCAGCATAGGAATCCTGCACCTGTTTTACCTGGGCTTTAGTAATACCACTACTACCGTGACCGGCCTGGTGGATTTTACCAGTTACCAAGGCTGCGAACTTCGTGTTGTAGTCCTGAATGGCGAAGGTGTCAAAACCGTCAGCAAACGGTGCCCCAGGAATAAAGTAGTTAGGGTTCTTTCTTACCTTCATGACTGTCTGTGAATCAGCAGACAGAGGAATCTGAGGACCGGTTCCCATGTTAATCATGTAACCTTCTGGGTTTGCAGTTGACTGCACACCAGGATACTCAGCGTCCATCCACTCACGATATTCTTTGTCCCACACTGCAAAACCAGCAGCGAGCCAGTAGATAGTTGCATTTCGATATTTGCTGAAGTTCAACACAACTGTTTTACCTGACATACCGTCTGGACAGGTTGCCTCGTCAAGATGGCCCATAATGGTGTTACCAAACTTGATGTACGAAGCTCGGGTCTCAGGAGGCGGGTTGGCAAACCACTCGATACTAGCTTTAATGTCTTCACAAGCCAGTTCGGTGCCGAAGCCAGGTGCTCCCTGATCTTTAGCCCATCCTTCAGAATGGAACTGTACATTTTCCCTCAACTTGAAGGTGTACTTAAGTCCGTCGGCACTGATCTCATAGCTTTCGCAAAGATCACATACCGGTGCGTCTCTGATGGTCCCCCATGGGTCCATGAACAGAAGACTGTTGTGCGCCGCAAACTGCCATCGGCTAAACGCACTATATCCCAAGGTTGATTGGAACCTGGAAGCTGGCCTTGGGTCGGCGGTCTTAATTATACCACCGTACGTAGGCTCTCCCCACTCAGCTTTATAGCCTTTGTGCTGCTTCAGGAAGTTGATCCAATCGTCCCGGTAATCCGCAACTACTGCTGCTACAGGTGCTTCTGTGGCTGCTGCCGCAGGAGCTGCTGTCGCTGCAGGCTCTGCTGCTGCATCTGAGGTATCTGCTGCTGCAGGTGCCTCAGTTGCTTGTGGCAACGGAGCTGTGGTCGCGGGGGCAGGAGCTGACGTAGCTACAGGAGCTGACGTCGCTGCAGGGGCGGCGGCTTCTTCTTCACCACCGCATGCAAGAGCCACGAAAGTCATCGTGACTGCTAAAATCGCTACGAGCGGCCTCAATGGATACGCAAAACGCACACTCATATCTCCTCCTCCGAGAATGTTAGGGGGAATGTAGCATAGTAAAAAAGCGTTGTCAATATAATTTTTGCTAGTAAATTCGAATATTTAACCACATTTTTGGGATGTAACCCTATTTATCCTAACCAATCCGCAATGTTTCGCAAAACAGACACGCATTTAGACGATGTTTGTACCAGTTATACATTATAGAAAATACATTAAAGTACTTCAGTTTCCTATTGCATTACTTCATTTATCGAGAAATAAATGAAGCCGACCTAGTATCCTATTCTCTGACAAAAGTCAGTATGATAAGATTATTCCAATGGGCTGACACATTGATAAAGAAAAACTGGCGCATTCGTCTAGTGGCCAAGGACGCCGCCCTCTCAAGGCGGAGATCACGGGTTCGACTCCCGTATGCGCCACCAATATACTCTGAAACCAGTTGATTCTTTGTTGATTCTTTGAGGTTGTGCGCCGCATGCTCATCTGAATACTACAAAGTATGTAAGGCCGGTCAATCAGTTTACATGGTGAAAGGTTTACAGTTACAACATTAACTGTATTATTATATGCGACACATTTATAACAAGGGGGTACAAAAACATGTGCGATAGCTGCGGATGTGAGGGCGAGATAAAAACTCCGCCGACACCACCATACCCAAGGAGATAAAGAGCATTACACTGCCCTAGTACAGGATAGCTGATAAGGTATAGAAATATACCAAATAAACATCGTGCCTCTTCAAATCAAGAGTTTTAGTCTTTTATTATCCTGTGCGCCTGGTACTAACTCTATAGTCTGGTGCATCAATTGGAATTATCGAAACCATGGTTACGTCTTGCAACCTTGACATTATCGGGTCTGTTTTTCGATTCTCATCGAGTTCAACAGTCGTTATTAGGGTGGGCAATCTGGAATCGTATCTGTGAATAAGTAGTTGATTCAATTTTTCCCTTGCCCACGGAGTAACATGTTGCAGGTCAAAATCAAAGTCTCTCAGAATAAGTAGATCTGCATTGCGTACTTGTTCGAAGAGTCTATAGTAACTATAAGCACTGTCAGGACTAAAGGCCTCCCTTAGTTGGTCAAGAAGATCTGCTACCATAAAATATCTAACGTCCTGATGCTTGTTTAACCTTTCGTTAGCCACTGCAACAGATAGATGTGTTTTGCCAGAACCACTAGGACCAATAAAAACTAGCCATCCGTCAGGATCTTCTGCAAAATTAAGTGCAATCTGCAAAGCTACTTCCAAACTCTGTTTTTGATTAGAATTAGCTCTATTTCCTCCAACATCAAATGATTCAAAGGTCATACGCTTCAATAATTCCGCTCCAACTTTTCCCCATTCATTTGTGGGGCCAAAATTCGTATTCTTACCCAAGGAAACCTCATTGACTAAATCTAGGTCAGTTAACCTAGTCTGCCATCTAGGATCTAAATCTGATATTGGTAAGGCTAACGTAATAACTGTCGGCAATTTGTTGACATACCTATGATTCAAAATCTGGTATAATTTTTCATGTGCCCATGAGGTACTATTGTGGACACCAAGATCGTCCAAGACTAAGTAAGGTGCAGTTCTAACTTGTTCAAAAAATTCATTGTATGAAAACTCACTGTTAGGGGAGTATGTTGACCTTAGGTGATCCAATAGGTCAGGAACAAATACAAATAGAACCGAATTACCCTCATCAATCAATCTATTCGAGATAGCGGAAGCTAAATGAGTTTTGCCGGATCCACTAGGACCCGTAAATACAATCCATCCTGAAGGGTCTTGGGCATATTTCAGTGATTCGTCAAAAGCTCCATTAAATGAACCAGTAGCCGACTGATCAGACAACCTTCCCTCGGGCTTCGTCTTCTCAAAAGTAATTGCAGCCAAATGCCCCATATTGCTGTAATGTCGAATTCTTTCCAAGCGTGAAGAGTCAGGGATTGAAGTATGGCAGACACACCTGAATGCTTTGCCAAAATCAGGATGATTGACAGAAACGTGTCTTCTCACCCAACCAAAATCTCCACATATAGGGCATGAAGGCTCTTCAAATCCTTCTAGTGTCTCATTTTGGTTTTGGTAATCCATGTTTTCTGATCCATTCTCGTGAGTCAACCTTTTTAGAATGTCTCCCAAACTCTCCATTTCCACTTCCTTTTCCATTTTCAGTCCAGTTGTGCAAGATTGCCTTTATGTAACTCCAATTCCGTTTGTTTTGTATTACCGCCTCTCTAAACGCTTCGTTAAGCCAAGATTCAGGATATTCTTTTTCAGCTTCCTTTAATTCTTCCGCCATAATATGACCAATTATACCTATGTTTTCTTCATACAATGAGAAAATGTTAGGTCGGTCTTTCGGTAGAACGGTTGTTCCTCCGTTTAATGTTCCTTGACTGCCAATACCCGATTTACCATCAAACTTACCGCTTACCGACTTTATACCCCGTCTACCTTCTTCATTATTTATGAGAAAAGCATTAGCAACACTAAAGCCATCAATTGACTCATGCTTGTCAACAGACAATATTAGGCCCAATGAATCAAGTTCGTGCAAAATATTTGCCAACTTATAAACGTACGGATCGTGATCACGAATCGAATGATTCGGTATTTCATTGTGATCATAAGTGTAATCAGAAAGTGCAATTCGTAAAACTCTATCGGAAATTAGATCTTCCCAAGTTAGGAATCGAGGGAATCCCTTTTTCTGGTTTAACATAAACATCAAGCGCAGGAGACACTTCAATTGCCACATATCTATGACTTCTTCTAGCAATTGCCCGAACAATAAATTGGGTACAGGTGTAAATTTAGATTTATCAGGGAATCCATTGGGTGCTTTCATCATTGCTCCCTGTAAGTTGGAGTGTCTTCAAATCTTGCCATCGCACCATTGAACCTAAGCTTTATAGTGCCCAAAGGGCCATGTCTGTGTTTGGCAACTATTAAATCCGCCAATCCATTAGGAAATTCCTGATTTGGATGCTGTTCATACCACTCATTCTCAGTTAAATTTCTGTCCTCCCTATGTATAAACATAACAACATCCGCATCTTGCTCTATACTACCGCTCTCCCTTAAATCTGAAAGCTGAGGCCTATGCGATGGGCGGACATCCACAGCTCTGCTCAACTGTGATAATGCGAGAACCGGCAAGTTTAGATCTCTAGCGAGACCCTTGAGAGATCTAGTAATTTCACCTACTTCTTGGACACGATTTTCTCGCCTCCCTGTACCCTGTATTAACTGCAAATAATCTATAATAATAAAGTCTAATTTTCTCTCCATATGCATCCTTCTACATCGATTACGAATATCAACTATGCCCTGCAAAGGAGTATCATCTATATATATAGGAAGTTCTGACAGTGTGCCAGCAGCATTTACTATTCTCCCTTCTACCAAGTCACCATACAATCTCTGTCTAACCAATCTCAAATTAACATCAGCTTCACTGGAAAGAAACCTGTGCCCTATCTGTTCACGACTCATTTCCAAGCTGAATACCCCTACACCAAGCCCTTGTCCAGAAGCGTTCCTAGCTATATTCAATGCTAAAGTACTCTTGCCAACACTAGGGCCCGATGCCAATATAACCAAGTCTGAACGTTGAAATCCTCCTAGTATCTGATCCAAGTCCACAAATGAGGTGTAGACAGGTGTTTCACCCGCATCCACAGAACTATCTATACGGGCACTTTCTTCTAAATATTGATCTAGAACATCCCTAATTGCCACAAAATCTCTCGACTCCTGGCCTGTTCTTATTTTGAACAACAAATCTTCTGCCTGAGAAAGGGATCTATCAACATCTGTATAGCCATCATATCCAATAGATGCTATTTCCCCAGCAGCATCAATGAGTCTCCGTAAAGTGTGACTGCGGCTGACTATCTTCGCGTAATGTTCAACGTGAGATGACGTTGGTAAGGAACTAACTAAATAACCCAAATAAGAAGGGCCGCCAATAGAATCCAACCTATCTAGAATCGCAAGTCTATGGCCAACAGTAATTGGGTTTATTGCTTCATTGCTTTCCCACAACGACAGACAAGCCTCATAACACCATCTCGCTTTTTCTATATAAAAATCATCTGGCTTTAGCAACGTAGATACCGTAACTATGGCCTCTCCATCTATAAGCAGAGAGCCAACAACGGATTCTTCCGCTCGCTCATCATGTGGAGGAAGTTTCTCTACATACATAATAGTTCAATCCTTATTGCTACTATTGTTCTTCCGTATCCAAATCTGTATCTGAGTTTTCTAAGGAATCTTGAGTAGAATCTTCCGTAGAAGATATAGATTCTACTTCGCTCCCAGTAGAATCTATATCTTCTACGGACAATCTAATGTTCGCAGATATCTCAGGATGAACCTTAATCTTAGCCTCAAAAGAACCTGTTTCATGTATGGGTTCTGCAAGCATCACATCTCTTCGGTCAACATCCAACTCCAATGACCTAGATACTTCTTCTGCAATCATTACGTTGGTAACCGCTCCATAAAGTCTACCATTTGGGCCAGATCTAACTTTTATCGTGAATTTGGAAGATTCGAGTCGTTCAACCAGAGCCTGAGCCCCATCCTTAAGTTTGGATTGTCGTTCAAGTCCAACTTTCCTTATAGTTTCTATCCGTTTCATCTCTTCAGAAGTTGCGGCCACTGCAATACCTTTGGGTAACAAGAAGTTCCTTGCATAGCCATTTTTTACATCTTTGACATCTCCAGCTCTAGCAACATTCGGCACATCATCCAGAAATATGACTCTCATAATACTTTACCACCTTCTTGGCTCAAAATTAACCTGTCAAACAAACGTGTAACCTGTTCTTGAAGAAACTCTTTTCATTTGCGAGAGTGACAATTGTGACCAAAACAAAACCTACACATACTCGCTTTTATATAACAGTTAGCATTAAGGATAACATGTATCCAAAGTGACACCGTCAAGACTTTAAATACACATTTTTCATAATTTACGTATTTAATAACGTTACTTCATTTTTCGGAACAAATCCCACAGTATGGTAGTCCTTAAAACTTATTTGCAAAAATATTATCTATGCTTTGCTCCTATTGATCCTTACACTTACTCCATCTATACACGATCCTTCTATCGGAGGTCTGGGCTTTTCTATTTCTAGATTTAACTCGCTCACCTGTGGGAAGGTTTCAAAAATCTTATCCACCATCACGGCGGCCAGTTTTTCCAACAACCTGATACTAGGTCCTTCTACTATATTTTTGATCGACTCATACACTTTTGAATAATCAACAGTATCCTTCAAAGAATCTGATAAACCAGCTTTCTTCAAGTCTGTGAAGAACTCAAGATTTATCAAGAAATATTGTCCGTTTTCCCGCTCAAAATCATTAACGCCATGATATCCGTAGAGTTTAATATTACTTAATTTTATCGAATCATCCATGAATGGTCCTTCAGATTACAATTACACATCTACAGAAAATGTACCAAGTACTTTAGAGACTGTGTCCGATACCTTTAGCTATATCCAATATATTTTGTGCCCGTTTGACCACAGGATAATCTACCATTTTGCCATCCAAAGAAGTCGCTCCTCTACCTTCAGATAGAGACTCCTCAAATACATCAACAACACGACGAGCATATTCAATTTCCTCCTCATTTGGACTTAGTAATTTATTAATTGAATCTAATTGACCGGGATGGATAGCGAATTTACCTTTGTATCCCATATTCTTTCCTGCTATAACATCTTTTTCTAAACCATCTATGTCCCTGAAGTTAGCGTAAACGACATCAATTGGCACAACCCCTGCAGCAGTAGCAGCTATAGCAACCATTGATCTGGGAACCAATATTTCTTTACCTTCATCAGTACGATTGACTCCCATATCTACAGTAAAATCTTCCGCCCCGAAAGCTGCAGCTATAATTCTATCTGACGACAGACAATTTCTGTAGGCATTGGTAACCCCTAAAGCAGACTCGAGGTATATTATGAATTTTATCGAACCATGATCCAATCCCTGTTTTCTTTCTTGTTCGGCGACTAATCGTTCAGCCACAGTAACGTCTTCAGGTGTGTCAATATTCACTATATTTAAAGCAAATGTATGAGAACTAACTCCTGCTTTAATATCATCCTCTAGTAAACCTGTTGACATAGCATTTACGCGCACAATAATCTTCTTTTGCGCTTCCGCCAACACAGGAAGCATGTCATGTATCACATCCCTAGCACTTTGCTTCTCTGATAAAGGAACTGAATCCTGCATATCAGGAACTATAATATCAGCACGAAAAGAGAGCGCTTTTTCCAACATATCTCTTCTATTGCCAGGCACAAACATTAGGCTTCTCATAATATTCATATGAAACTCCCCTTCATGATAATCGGCATAATCGGCGAAATCATTGTGGATCCCTAAAAACAATCCGACTGATACAACAACTGCGTCTTTTAAATACGCGGTTACTGCAATCTAATGCCCTAAGAACGAGTGAATGTGAATCTATTTTTTATCAAAATCCTCAAGGTCGAGTTCGCCTATAAAATCCTGAAAAGCTGATAAGCGTTGAAGTTCGTCTTCACTCATGTTTTGCACTGCCCTGTCTCCCCTCTCGCCACCAACCACAGGTTCTCCAGTTTCGGCGTCCAGAGAAACTCCTGCCTTACTCATGACCTCATCTTCCACGTATATAGCCACCCCTACCCTAACAGCCAATGCAATAGCATCACTTGGCCTAGAATCTATCTCTACTTCTTTCCCTTCCAGCCTTATAATTATTTTTGCATAAAAGGTGTCATTTGATAGATCAGAAACCACAATGTGGGACACTTCTCCGCCCATTTCCTTTATTGTTAAATTCAACAAATCATGCGTTAACGGTCTGGGCACATCAACATCCTGCAGTTTCACAGCGATGGAATCAGCTTCCGATGGTCCTATCCAGATAGGAAGATACATATCTAGAGATTTCTCCTTGAGAATAACAACTCTTTGGTAATTCATCAGGCTGACCCTGATGCTATCAATTACTACTTCTTGCATATAAGAAACCCCGTAGATCTATTCTTGACTGAATTCTAAATCCATAAAGCTAGGCATGTCAACTTAAATGAATTAAGATTTCTAAGGTCATTCCATAGGAGAATTTGGGAAACATAAGTATACTAAAACAATATGGAATAAAAATGCCGATACACAAATCAAAAATCCAACATCCATCAAAGATAATATTCGTAACCTTAGTCTTAATATTATCATTGATCTCCGAGTCATGTTTATCAACAAAAGAAACAAGTTCAAATGATTTAAATACACTAGAAGTTCAATTAGAAAACATCTTGAATAATGTGGAGCAGATTAGGGGGTTAAAACGAACTGAAGACATAAAAGTAAATTTTTTGGATAAACAAGGTCTGAAACAAAAACTAACTGCCGAATTGCTCACTGTAGACAATAAGGAGAGCACATACAAACTGGAGATCTTACTTAAAACGCTCAAACTTATAGGGTCTGATGTAAATTTGTCCGAATTACTGAACTCAATGTATCTTCAAAATATACTGGGGTATTACGATATAGAAACAAGGGAAATCTACCTGATATCAGAATCTAATACTATTACTCCGTCGATTGAATTAACGTTGGCCCACGAATATGTTCATGCACTACAACAACAACATTTCGATATACTTACTTTGACAAAGAATGCAGAAGGTATAACAGAAAATGAATCCAGTTTATTGGCTCTTATAGAGGGTGACGCCACCTATGTCGAGTTAAAATATTTGGACAAGTATCTAGAAAAAGAAGAGAGGCAAAAACTTTTACAGCATACTTACACAGAATCTGCTGGTTATGATACGCCAGAAATCCTAGAGAAAATCATGCTGTTCCCGTATGGTGAAGGGTTTTCGTTAGTAACAAATATATTATCCGAAGGTAGTCTTTCCGGATTAAACGAATCCTATAATCAACCCCCAATCACTACAGAACAAGTAATACATCCTAGAAAATATTTTGCCCAAGAAACTGCCCCTGAAATAGCATTCCCCAACGTTGAGATCGTTCTTGGGCAGGAATGGAACATAATCCACCAAGAGGTCTTGGGTGAATTCTTTCTAAAAGCTTATCTAGAGATTGTAACGAATAAATCTATAGCAGCCACTTCTTCCAGTGGATGGGAGGGAGACAAATATCAACTGCTGTCCGGCCCTAATGGAAATATTTTATTGCTATCTCTATTGAGGTGGGAAAGCGCTAAAGACACACATGAGTTTCATAATGCGCTGAAAAAGATCAGACTTTCATCCGATGTTAATATGCGTTTCGAAATCTTAGGGTCAACTAACCAGGTGCTAGTAGTGGTTGGTAGCAACGAAGAAACTTATAAAATGATTGTCCAGGCCTTTCAAACATTTTGACTGCCTTTTCTCACTGATATTGTTATTTATTAGGTTTTCATGTGGACAGAGTGCAAAGATGACTGCTATAATTTTGACGTGCATTTTTCAAGAAAGGTAGATTTCTTTGATCACAAATGAACTATCAATAGGTGAAATGGAAAGCCTGTCAAAAGAATTAAGACAGGACATACTTAACACTATATTTGAGGCTGGCAGTGGCCACCCTGGAGGCTCTCTCTCAGCTGTAGAGATATTGACTAGCTTATATTGGAAAGAGATGCAACACGACCCCGCAAATCCGGGCAACCCAGATCGAGACAAGTTTATATTAAGCAAAGCTCATGCATGCCCGGTGCTATACGTCGTACTTGCTAAATGTGGATACTTCCCAAGAGAAGAACTCTGGACTTTCAGAAAAATCGGAAGCATCCTACAGGGCCATGCCCATATAATGACTCCCGGGGTGGAAATGTCTGGAGGCTCTTTGGGTCAAGGGCTATCTTTTGGAGTGGGTTCAGCTCTTGCTGCTAGACTCGATTCAAAAAAATCTAGGACATATGTACTACTGGGTGATGGTGAGTGTGATGAAGGGCAGATATGGGAGGCAGCTATGTCTGCAGCTCACTATAAACTAGACAATTTGGTCGCAATAATAGATCGTAATGGAATACAAAATGACAGGTTGACTAGCGAGGTAATGAATCTAGAACCGTTGCCAGACAAATGGCGCTCGTTTGGATGGAACACAATAGAGATAGACGGTCATAAATTTGAGGACATAATTGCGTCTTTAAAAACAGCAAGATCAACAAAGGATAAACCAACGGCTATAATAGCCACTACAATAAAGGGTAAGGGCGTTAGCTTTATGGAAAACAACCCTGGGTTTCATGGAAAATCCCCGAACGAAGAAGAACTGGTAAAGGCCCTAGACGAACTGTCTAGGTGACAAATAGAAAATATGACTACTACAGCAGCTACTAGAGAAGTATACGGACAAACATTACTGAAACTCGGTAACGACAACCGCGATATAGTCGTAGTAGGTGGTGATTTGAACAAATCTACGTTCATTCATTTGTTCGCTCAAGAATTCCCAGATCGTTTTTTCGACATGGGTCCTGCAGAACAAAACATGATGAGCGTTTCTGCTGGTCTGGCTAACGCCGGTAAAACAGTATTTGCTAGCACGTTTGCAGTATTCGGAAGTGGAAGACCATATGACCAAATACGGCTAGGTATCTCACAGCCCAATTTGAATGTAAAAATAGTGGTTACACACGCAGGTATCATGACTGGAGACGATGGCATGTCGGCACAGAGCATTGAGGACCTGTCCTTAATGTGTGCCCTTCCGAACTTCACTGTTATAGTGCCGGCAGATGGACCTGAGACAGTGAAAGCAGTGGTAGCAGCGGCCAATACGAAAGGCCCATTCTATATAAGACTTTCCCGAGCTGCCACTCCCGTTATCCATGAGGAAAATTATAGCTTCGAAATAGGAAAGGCCGAAATTATCAGAAGTGGCCCACAGGCCACAATTATAGCCTGTGGAATAATGGTAGATGCAGCATTAATGGCAGCTGATAAACTCTCAACTGAAGGAATAAATTGTAGCGTAATAAACATGGCGACTTTACAACCAGTCGACAAAGAAGCGATAATCACAGCCGCAAAAAACACAGGGGCGATAATCACCGCTGAAGAACATCTCCATCACGGGGGTTTGAATAGTATAGTTGCACAAGTGGTAGGAGAAAATTACCCGGTCCCCATAGAGGCTGTTTCTCTTACGAGATATGCAGAATCTGGAGATCCCAAGTTGCTTCTAGAAAAATACGGATTGACTCCGGATAGTATCGCTAAAGCAGTTAAGGTAGCCATCGAACGTAAATAAGATCTGGACCAGATATTCAACTACTAAGATTCCTGTAACTCACTGGTTTAAGTATGTCTTCACAATCAAACAATAAAGTTAATCAAACATCCAAAGTTGCCGTTGTGTACACCAAACCAGAGACAGTAATGGACGATATAGAGAAAGCCATGGATCTAGCTGGTTGTACAAATGAACTTCAACAAACAACTTCGACATTATTAAAGGTAAATGTCTCCTGGCAACATTATTACCCAGCTTGCTCAACATCACCCTGGCAATTGGAAGGGGTAATAAAAGCACTTAATAATAAAGGCTACAAAGATTTGATAGCTGCTCACAATGGCACAGTTGTAGTAGATTCCTTCGAAGGAGAAATTAACAACAAACAAAAACCCGTACAGGATAAATACGGCATACCTAGTGTTCATTTGGACGTAGACCCTAATAACTGGATGCCATTCAAACCGAAAAGCAAAATGATGGTCTTAGATGAGATCTTCCCAGAAGGACTTGCTATACCGAAAATATTCCCAGGCACAAACATAGTCCACTTGCCTACAGTTAAGACTCACGTTTTTACTACCATAACAGGTGCCATGAAAAACGCTTTCGGGGGACTACTAAACCGAAAAAGACACTGGACACATTCGGTAATACACGAGACTTTGGTTGATCTTTTAAAAATCCAAAAGGAAATACATGAAGGAATATTTGCCGTAATGGACGGAACATTAGCTGGAGACGGTCCAGGCCCCAGAGCAATGAGATGGCACGAGAAAAACGTATTTTTGGCGAGTTCGGACCAAGTAGCTATAGATGCAGTAGCTGCCAAGTTAATGGGTTTCGATCCAACCTCCATAAAATTTATAAGACTAGCTCACGAAGAAGGCCTAGGTTGCGGAGACACTAGAGATATTGAAATCGTCGGTGAAGATATATCAAATGTGAATTGGAATTTTGCATCAGGGCAAAACACATTAGCAAGTAGAGGTCAGAAGTTAATTTATTGGGGCCCATTAAAACCCCTGGAAAAAATACTACTTCGAAGTCGAATAGCACCTTGGTCTTTCATGGCATCAAATCTCTATCACAATGGATATTGGTTGCCATTGATTGGGAAACGACGAGTTAAAAAAGCCATGGAAACCGGATGGGGCAAACTATTCCAACAATACTGATTTATAGATCCCACTAAGCTCTGAAACAAAAAAAGTAAAGGGACTCAATGAATCACATAAAGAAAAGGTTAATATCAGGTTTATTTATATTGGTACCTGTCATCATGACGTACGTGGTACTAAGTTGGTTCTTTTATAAAGTAGACGGTTTGCTGCAACCCATAGTAAGTAGATCTATTGGAAGAAACATACCAGGTTTAGGGTTTTTGGCTTTATTAATTATTATCTATATAACCGGTATGTTGGGAGAAAATTTCGTTGGTCAACGAGTAATCAACCTTATTAGAAGTGGAATCCTCAAAGCGCCGATAATTGGAACCATTTATTCCTCAGCAAGACAACTTATAGAATCCTTCTCTGGAGGGGAGGATTCCAGTTTCAAATACGTAGTCTTAATAGAATATCCCAGACAAGGCGCTTGGACAATCGGATTCCTCACTGGTACCACCGTAGATGCAAATGGTGCTGCACTATCAATAATTTACATGCCAACAGCACCCACTCCTAACAGCGGGTGGGTAGCGTTAATACCGTCTGGAGAGGTGTACTATACAGATTTGTCAGTATCAAACGCTATGCGTCTCGTTTTGTCCGGTGGAATTATGAGCCCAGATAAAATAGGTGAAGGAGATGGGCCTAATGCAAAAAGAGAAACCAATAATTAAGAAACACATATACCAAATATTTAGGTTAAAATGCGAATCAGACCAAATATAAAATCAAAATCCACTAACCAAACTAACATAGTTAAATCATTGGCTTACAAACTAGGGTTTGACGATATACGCATAACTAGTGCAAAACCTTTCGATCATCATCGAGAAGTAACGTTGAAAAGAATTGATGCAGGTCTTATGGAAGGACTTGATTGGTACACGGAAGAGAGGGTCGAACGTGGCACCAATCCCGAATCCATACTACCTGGAGCACTATCAATAATAAGTCTCTCTCTAAATTATTTTATAGAAACACCTCAGAATCAAGAAATACATGGCCCCACAGGGAAAATAGCAAAATATGCCTGGGGACATGACTACCACAAAGTAATGGGAAAGAAATTGAAACTCTTCATAAAGGAACTAACTTCACTACTTGGGCGAAATTTTGCATCTAAATCTTATGTGGATACTGGTCCTATGTTGGATAGGTCTGTCGCCGAGAGGTCAGGGCTAGGTTGGTATGGTAAACATACAAACATAATAACTGCAGATCATGGCTCTTGGGTATTTTTGGGCCAAATAATTACTGACCTTGATTTGTCAGAAGATCAGCCCTTGAAAAAAAACTGCGGGAGTTGCCAAATCTGTATAGTGGAATGTCCAACACAAGCAATAATCGCACCGTATGTATTGGACAACAAACGATGCATTTCGTTTCTAACAATAGAATCCAAAGGGTCCATACCAAAAGAACTGCGCAGATTAATGGGAGATTGGGTGTTTGGGTGTGACATCTGTCAGGATGTCTGTCCAGTCAATCACCAAGTTCAACCAACCAAGGAACCTTTATTTCAACCTGGCGAACACGGTTTCAATAGTCTAAGTTTAATACCGCTACTGGATATAACTCAGGAGGAATTCGACAGGCAATTTAAAACAAGTCCGATCAAACGAGCAAAAAGAATCGGCCTGATTAGAAACGTTTGTGTTGCTCTAGGCAACATAGGGGACACGGAAGCTGTGGAGCCACTTGGCAGAACATTGAATCACGAAGACCCCTTAATAAGAGAACACGCGGCGTGGGCACTTTCACAAATAGGAACACCAAAAGCCGTTCAATTGTTGGTCAATGCTTCACTAACCGAAACAGACCGCGAGGTAAAAAACGAACTACTTAATTTGGTCGCCACAAAACAGGATGACTAATCCAAATAAACTCTTCTGTCTAATTCGTCTACATCATTTATGCTTAAGTTAAAATACTTGGCCAGATTATGATGAAAGACAATCGCACTCACGGAGGCTTCAGGATCCATCATGAATTCTTCAGTCAAATTCACATTTATAGTTGAGTCCGGTTCTAATAAATCCCATAGCTTACTTTGATCTTCCAATCTAGGACAAGCCGGATATCCAAAAGAGTATCTCTTGCCCATATATTGTGCTCTGAAAAGATCACTCTTATTGATATCGGGCGAGTCCGGAAATCCCCACATAGCACGAATCCTCTGATGAATTATCTCAGCCATAGACTCAGCACCTTCAATTGCCAAAGCCTGAAGAATATGGGCATTAAGGTAATTACCTTGTTCCATCCACTTGTTAGCCAATGACCTAACACCATCACCAATAGTAGTCACAAATGAAGCTATATAATCAGGTATTCCCGTACTCCAAGGCTGCACATAATCCGATAGGCATAAACGTTCTCCAATTTGTTGCCTGCCAAATTGAAACCTCTCTATAACTAAGTTTCCATCTGGTGACAAAAATAGTAGATCATCACCATCAGATGCACACCTGAAAAATTGGTATACACAATCAGCCGCAACATCATCTCTGCCTAACATTATATCTTGAACTTCGCTAACCTTCTCATGAAGTTCTCTTGCCTTCGCATCCCCATTTTTCAAGGCATCTTCGAATCTTCCCCTGTAACCTAGATGTCTAGAATAAAGCATGACAGGATTTATGAAATCGAAAACCTCTGCTAAGTCAAAATTTCTTAGAACATGCCGTTTTAGATCGGGGGGCATGGGTGGAGTATCAATTGGTATAACAATCTCTGCAGTCGAATCTTTGGATTCATATATATATGGACTATGGGTTCTTTTGCCCTCGTCTGCCACCAACAAAGATTTTTCTTTCTCAATTTTATCTATAAACTGCTTTTTAGTAGCAGAATCTTGAATTTGGTTGACAATATACAATCCGTCCATGGCATCTTGAGCATAAAGTACCATCCCCCGGTATTCTGGTGCTATACGCAGATAAGTAAATCTTCTACTTAGGGCAGCTCCTCCAACAACTAATGGCACATTTATGTTCTCTGCTGCCAAGTCTCTAGCTGTCTCAACCATCATTTGAGCAGATTTAACCAACAAGCCAGACAAACCTATCATATCAGGACGATGTTCCTTGAAAGCAGATATCAAATCTTGTGGTGGCACTTTTATGCCCAGATTAACAACTTGATACCCATTATTGCTAAGAATTATCTCAACCAAATTCTTGCCTATGTCATGAACGTCACCTTTTACTGTCGCTAATAGAATAGTGCCCTTAGTAGAAGTCTCGTCAGTACTCATAAATTGTTCTAAATGACTAACAGCAAATTTCATGCTCTCAGCCGATCCCAACACTTCTGCTACGATCAATTCGTTATTAGCAAATAGCCTTCCCACCTCATCCATACCAGCCATTAAGGGACCGTTTATGACATCCAATGGAGATCGTTCCAACAAAGCCAGGTCTAAATCATCTACAAGCCCTTCCTTTGTACCTTCTATGACACAGTTCGCTATTCTATCATCAAGAGGGAGTAGATTTCTTTCTTCTACAGTTCTGGCAATTCTCTTTCCACGAAAATGGTCTGCAAATTCCCCTATAGGATCTTCTCCAGTCCACCAAATTAAATTTTCTGCGAGTTGCCTTTCGCGTTCAGGAATGGATGCGTATCTCTGCAGAAGTTCGGAGTTAACTATTGCCATATCCAATCCAGCTTGTACACAATGATATAGGAATACGGAGTTCAGAACCTCGCGACCTGCAGGAGGTAATCCGAACGAAACGTTTGAAATACCTAAGACTGTCTTGGCATCAGGTATCTGATCTTTTATAAGACGTATTCCTTCTATGGTCTCAACGCCAGCTCGTATATAATTATTGTCCCCAGTGGCAATAGGGAAAACTAATGGATCAAAAATAATATCATTCGGAGAGATTTCATGTTTTTGAGTCAATAACTCAAATGAACGTTTGGCAATAGACAATTTTCGGTCTCTAGTGATGGCCTGGGCTTGTTGCTTGTCCTCATCAATGCATCCAACTATCACTGCAGATCCAAATTTCTTTACTAAAGGCACCACAGAATCAAATCTATCCTCACCATCCTCCAAATTTATTGAGTTTATGATACATTTTCCTGGTGTACGTTTAAGAGCCTCTTCTAACGCTTTGGAATCCGTGGTGTCCAGCATTATTGTAACCTTAACCTTCTTAGTCAATGCCTCAAGAAATACGTTTAGATCGGAAACCTCATCTCTGTCTGGATCTTGCAAGCACACATCCAAGACTTGAGCACCACCACGGACTTGAGACCTACCAATTTCCGCCATCTCATCCCACTTACCTTCAGAAACTAACCGCTTGAATTTTCTACTACCAAGTACGTTAGTACGCTCTCCCACTATAACCGGCCTAGTGTCCTCGTCTATTACAAAAGATTCCAAACCAGCAATGGCAGTAACATGTCGGTCAGTAATTTTCCTAGGATTCAGAGTCTCTACCGCAGAAGACAGTTTGCCAATATGATCCGATACCGTACCACAACATCCGCCAACTAGATTTATCCAGCCATATTCGCAATATTCCTTAATCGTACCTGCCAATGAATCAGGATCTTCGTTATATTTACCATCTTCGTCCGGCAAACCAGCATTTGGAACAAGTGAAACTGGAAACTTTGAAATGCTTGCCAAAGTACGTACATGATCTCTCATGAATTCAGGACCCGTTGCACAATTCAGCCCTATCCATAACAAATTTCTATGCTCTAGAGAAACATAAAAGGCTTCAATATCCTGACCTCCCAACGTAGTACCCATTGTTTCTATAGTACATTGAACTGCTGTAGGGATTTCATAACCTAGTTCCTCACTCAGTCTGTCAATGGCTATTAATGCTGCTTTTACATTCAACGTGTCCTGAGAGGTCTCGATAAGCAATAAATCGGATCCGCCATCTATCAATCCCTTAGCCTGTACATAATAGTTTTCTGAAAGCTCATCCCAAGTGATACCACCAGTCACAGATATTGCCCTAGTAGTAGGTCCAATTGAACCGGCAACAAAAATCATCTTTCCATCGGTTTCATATTCCATTGCGGTTTCCTTAGCCAACTTAGAAGCTGATACACTTATTTCATAAGCCATCGCGCCTAATCCATATTCCGAAAGAACAAGCGGTGTGCTACCAAATGAGTTTGTCTCAATTACATTAGCACCAGCTTCTATATAGGTGCGGTGTATTTCCTTTATGCAATCGGGGTTAATCAAATTGAGGTATTCATTACACCCCTCGTATTGTTGTCCACCGAAATTATCTTCAGACAAGTCAAGGTTTTGAATAGACGTGCCCATAGCTCCATCTATCACAACAATACGGTTTTTCAATAAACTTCGTAACTTTTCGATTCGTTCTTTTTCAACCATAAATAAACACCAAGTTGAGCAATATGCCAAAGTGCAATTTTTTATATTGACTCTTAATACACCTTAGCATCATTTCTGTCAAACATATTACTGCGTGCAACGCAGTTCAATATTCAATGCAAGGTTTAAGACGATTCTGAGCTATTGAGCCATGAATCTCGACTGGGCAATGCAAAAATAAGTGCTGCAGTCAATATTGCATGTATAACAATATAGACTGTCAATATAAAACTGTAACTTCCAGTGGAATCGTATACCAAAGTAGCAGCAAGAGGGCCAACTGAGTTAGCTACCATCTGCCATGGAAATATAAACCCCCTTATAGTTCCGAGCGAGGCAGATCCATAGTAATCTGCCACCAATAATTGCAACATCAAAAACAGTCCAGCAAAGCAAGCCCCATGGAACACAGCGAAAATAAGACCCGAGAAAAAACCTGATACTAACAACATAAGGAATATGCCAGCTCCGACTCCCATAGTCAAGAAAATCATCAATAACCTGACTGAATACCTCTCGGCCAATAATCCAAGGGTTAAAGTCGAAGGAATTGCTATAAGTCCCCAAACCAAAAGTACAATCGCAGCCTGGCTACCACTCAAATTATTGTCTGTGAGATGTGCAAAAAGATTAAAGTTTACACCAGTATTTACAAAATTGGTTAACAAAAATGCAGCAGTAATAACCCAAAAAGGTCTACTCCTCAATGCTTCACTCAATGTATAATTCCGTTCAGGAGAAGTAACTACTTCACTGGCATCTGCATTCATACCAGAATCATTAGAAGTGTCTGGCTTATCACCATCTGGAAGAAGTCCAATATCCTCCGGTCTTCTCCTCATCCACATAGTAATGGGAATTATTGTTATCGCCCAAACCCCTATCCCTAGCACTAAACTCGCAGAACGCCAACTAGACAAAAGTATCAATTGCTGAGTAATTAACGGTATTACTCCACTGGCAACCCTCATTCCTAAATTGGAAATTGCTAAGGCTCTGCCTCTTTGTTTCACAAACCATTTCGGCACAACAGCTTGGTTGCTTATATTAATAGCACCTTGCAAAGCTACTCTCATTGTGAATATGGCTACATATAGTTCTACTATATTCGAGATTTTCCCAATGTATATAATTGCAGAACCGGCAAATATAAATGCGGCAGTCAATATCCATTTCGGTCCGTACCTATCTATCAATCGGCCCACTCCTATCGCAACAAACCCACCAACAAATGTGCCTACAGTAACAGCTAATGCGACGGCAGAACGTGTCCAGCCGAATTCTTCTGTAATGGGTTTCAGGAAAACGCCGATTGTAGGATTTATTAGAGTACCTGAGGCAAGACCGCTCAATGCTACAACTGACACTATTACCCAGCCATAGTAAAAGTTACCAGAATATAAACTTTTGTGAGATTTTTTCATTAACAAATCTAACCCTTACCCTTTACAATGTACAAACACACGAAAGCCAAAGATACCACAGTCTACAATCTATATAAAGAGGTTTTTGAGCCATTCAATCGAGATTTGCATAACCTCTGGTTCACTTCGAAATCTATGCTTTACTCCTGGAATCAATCTCGATTGTGTTTCAGTGCCAGAACAATCTTGCAAAATTTGTAATGCGATAGGATCCACCACTGTATCTTCGGTACCGTGAAGCAATAAAAGTGGTCTAGGATGAACAAGCCCTACCCATTTCGAAGGATCAAGTTCCTGCGGCTCAGCTGCCCAGTCTTGTAATGAAACGGGGAATTCATAATCTCTTATGATTCCCATACGTCTGTATCTGTTGAGTGAATGTTCGGGATTTTCCATCACACTCATAATGGCAGGACTAGCAAAAGAAACAATACCAGCTATCTCTTTCCTATGAGCAGTCACATAAATAGCCACCGCAGCACCCAAACTTGATCCTAACAGACATATCTTATCAGGGTGAACATAATTTCCTGCCAACAACCAATCAATTACTGCATTTAGATCTTGAACCCAACCCATATAATGAAAGTTACCACCACTTTCACCAGTACCACGAAAATTGAATATGATGGTTGTTATACCCTCCAGCGCAAACCATTCGGCTAAATCAATATAACTAATTTCCTCTACGCGATTGGTATCTGAATCTCTAGCATTATTTTTGTATGACGGCATTCCATGACAAATTATCACTGATTGATTGTTATGAATATCATTGATCTCTGGCTTGAATATAGCACCAGAAAGAAATACATTATCACCAGAGTCAATCTTGAGATTCTGCCGAATAATCAATTTATGCCTCACCACCTAGTTTTATTACAGATATGTATTGTAATTTCTACATTCAACAATTTCCATCATCAGTGATCTATCGTATACTTAACTCCGTGACATTCATGATAAAAATAAAAAGGAGCGTCTTCTAATGGGTAATGCCAATTCCTATCGCCTATCAACAAACGTCAATCCCGTTAACTACGAAATTTCATTGAGCCCTGACCTAGAGAACTTTACTTTCCATGGAGCAGAATCCATCCTAATAACGGTTAACGAGCAAACAAAATCCATTTCACTAAACTCGATAGACATAAATATTACACAAGCGATCCTGACTACTAAAAACGGAGAGACTCAAGTTCCTGCTGAAACATCTTTCAACGAAGAATACGAGACCGTGACCTTTACATTCGAAAAGGATGTTCCATCGGGAGAATCTGAATTATCGATCGTATTCGAAGGAACTTTAAACGACCAGTTAAGGGGATTCTATAGAAGTCAGTACACTAACCCGGAAGGTGAACAGAAATATCTGGCTACCACTCAATTCGAAGCAACTGATGCTAGAAGGGCTTTTCCATGCTGGGATGATCCGGCAATTAAAGCCACATTTGACGTAACCTTGGTAGTGCCAAATGACTTAGTCGCCATTTCAAACACCCAAATTGAATCAGAAACTGATACAGGAACAGGTAAGAAATCCTTCCATTTTGCGAGAACTCCCAAAATGTCTACTTACCTCCTAGCATTTATAGTTGGAGATATGGTTTCAGTGAGCAAAAACAGCTCTAACGGGACCCTTGTCAGGGTTTGGGCAACCAGAGGCAAAGAACACCAAGGTCTTTTCGCAGTTGAAAACGCGGCCAGCATGCTTGATTATTTCAATGATTACTTTGGCATACCATATCCATTGGGTAAATTGGACCATATTGCTATACCGGACTTCGCAGCCGGAGCAATGGAAAACTGGGGCGCAATAACTTATAGGGAAACTGTACTTCTCTTTGATCCGGAGAACTCTTCTGCCAGCACTAAGCAACGTATACTCGAGGTCATAGCACACGAGATGGCCCACATGTGGTTTGGTGACTTGGTAACCATGGAATGGTGGGACGATTTGTGGCTAAACGAGAGTTTTGCCTCTTGGATGGGAGACAAAGCAGTAGATCATGAATATCCAGAATGGGATGTCTGGACTCAATTTGTCTTTCAAGATACAAACCGAGGCTTAAGCTTGGACGGTTTACGTAATTCTCATCCTATAGAAGCAAAGGTGGAAAACCCAGCTGAGATCAGGGAACTCTTCGACGCTATAAGTTATAGTAAGGGAGGAGCCACACTAAGAATGTTAGAGGATTTCCTGGGACCAGAAGTTTTTCAGGATGGCCTCCACAATTACCTAACTAAACATCAATATGGTAATGCAAGGACGGAAGATCTTTGGAATGCATTAGAAGAATCTTCTGGCAAACCAGTAACAGAAATCATGAATACATGGGTAAAACAAGTTGGTTACCCATATGTCCAAGCGGAGTTTTCAAATGATGGTGACATACTCGAAATAAAACTGAATCAAAGTCGATTTCTATATGACAACTTACTGGATCCTAGTAGTGTAGACCAGTCTTTATGGCAGGTACCAGTCAAGATGATCACATCAGAACAAAACACATATGACACATCACTTCTGATGAAGACTAAATCTCAAAACGTTTCTACCAAAATTACTAATACCGTGCCATCATGGTTCAAAATAAACGCAGGTCAGACCGGATTTTACAGAGTAAACTATACAGAGGAAGGGTGGTCAAATATCAAAAAGGCAATCCAAGAAGGACATTTGTCTGCAGTAGATAGACTTGGCCTCCAGAACGATTCCTATGCCTTGGTCAAATCTGGACATCTCGAGGCCTCGGCATTTTTATCTCTAGCTGAATCCTATACCGACGAGACTGATTCTTCCGTATGGAGTGACTTATCTGTAAATCTCCGCGGGATGGAAAGTCTGCTGTCACAAGAATCTTTCTTGGAGAATTATCGTAGTTTTGCCCAAAAGTTATACAGTAAAATCGCTTTATCTGTCGGATGGGACGCTAAAGGAGATGAGGGGCATCTACGGTCTATCTTGAGAAATACTGTTCTAGGACAGATCGGCCACTACGGAAACCAAGACACACTCGAAATGGCCAAAACAAAATTTAATGAATTCATCAAGGAGCCATCAAGTCTTCACCCGGATTTAAGAGCACTAGTTTATTCACTAGTGGCTCAAAACGGAGGAGAGGCAGAATATCAAACTCTATGGGATCTCCACACTAAAGCTAATTTACACGAAGAACGCGTTCGGATACTGGGCTCTCTTACAAGATTTCAGGACAAGGAACTTCTTGACGATCTCCTACAGAGGTCACTCTCTGACCAAGTACGCTCACAGGACACTGTTCTAGTAGTGGTCTCAACCGCCAACAACATCGGGGCCAGAGACCTAACGTGGGAATTCGTCAAAAATAACTGGAATGAGTTCGACCGAAGGTACGGTAAAGGCGGATTCGCCATAATGAATCTGGTAACCATAACGGGTCTGTTCACGGAGATTGAAAAAGTTGAAGAGGTACAGTC